>ERZ1674149.118-NODE-118-length-23419-cov-8.116333_pt1 | contig 23419 bp, 14 predicted proteins | sample MGYA00581311_ERZ1674149 | MGnify/ENA primary metagenome ERZ1674149 (study PRJEB41354, sample SAMEA4873312) | human saliva metagenome | biome: human-associated habitat [ENVO:00009003]; feature: mouth environment [ENVO:08000002]; material: saliva material...
TTGGCTCACCGAGCTGCCTGACGGTGGCACGAATGTTGCATAAGGTACATTCGTATTACTCATCTCACAACACGCAATAATTTATGGCACATATCGAAAAAGGACAAGTTTTCGTCCCCGCCACCTCAGTGGAATACGCAGAAGGCAGTGTCGTTTCTCGCGAGATTCTTCGCAACAACGCCGGTACGCTCACGCTCTTTGCCTTCGATGCCGGACAAGGTCTGTCCGAACACACGGCTCCCTTTGATGCCACGGTGACGATCCTCGACGGCGAGGCTGAAATCCTCCTCGGCGGCACGCCGCACATCGTGAAAGCAGGCGAAATGCTCATCATGCCCGCGGGAGTTCCCCATGCGCTCAATGCAAAACAGCGCTTCAAAATGCTCCTCACCATGATTCGCGGCTGAGGACGGCTCCCTTCGGCTATTCCTCTCCGGTGATTCGCATAAAGGCGGAATGTCTGAGAGGATCCCCTTAAAACCTTTCGGCGATCTCACACGTTAGTTCGTGTGAGATCGCCGATTTTTATTCCGAATCGTCGATGACAATAGCATCTCCGGTGAGTATCTTTTTCGTTCCATTCATGTATGTGAGTATAACCTTGGTGATTCGCATTGTCGTCGCATCATCAGCAACGAAATAGAGCGAACGATCCCAATCCCAACTTCCCGATTCGAGGAAACCTAATGGCCCTGTTCCTCTGAAAGAACCCCTTCCTCGCACGTCACCGACGTCATTAATTGCAACCCAATGGACTTCAATGTATTTGATTCGCTTCTTGTTGGAGTTGAAATACTTAAGTTGGAGTGATACAGTTACCTCATTATCCCACGACCACTTGACAATGAAACCGTAAGGGGCCATTTTCCTTAATTCATCTATGTAACTTGCGTACTCAATAGCGTTCAATTGCTTCGTAAGGGTTGGAATTGAACTAATATTTAGCGAATGTGCGTCGATGCTGTCTTTGAAAACCAGCAAATGGTAGTTGAAAGCTTCGTCTTGTTGGAGACTTTGGGGGATCTTAGTGTAGTGAATTTGATATATCTTGATGCCTAAATTGAGTTCCTCTCTATTTATGTAGAGAATTGTGTCGTTTTTGATGGCAAAGCACAATACCGTGTCACGTTGATAGGTATTATCGCAATCCTCCTCTTGACAGGAAAGCTGATGTCCCCCTATTGGAATTTTGCTCCATTGATGGGTTGCCCTGTATTCCGCTCTTTTTCTCTCGATGGCGGCCCTAGCTTCTTCCATTTCTCGTTCTTTCGCCAGCGAATCTGCGATGGCGATGCGGCGATTGGCAGCTCTTTTGTCCAATATCTGTTGGTTGAGTTGGGCAAAGTGTTGAGCGAGTTGTGCGTTGGCTCGGTCGATGACTTGATTCAATTCCTCGCCGTGCAATTGCGGAATGCGGCTATTATTTTTTACAATCCGCGCATAGTCTTTGTTGAGGGTGATTTCGAAATTGCCGTTTGTAGTTAGCACATAGAGATTGGATGTTTTTCTGTCGAAGGCGTAAGGCTGTGCCTCATTACTGACTTCTGTCACCATCAGATTCTCTTTTTTGCCGTACAACCCGTTGGCTTCTAGGTCATACTTGACCAAGGCGCGCAACATGAATGAGTTGTCAGACGAATACTGCGCAGAGATGCTTAAACTCAAGAATAAAAAGACGCCTAAAAGGAGGTGTCTGAGAAATGGAATTGGAAATTTCATATTTACAGTTTCATGTTTTGTTACTGAAGTCGGGGGCCTTTATCCGCAAGCGCCAAGTCGGTGTTGTGAGGTGTGGATTCTTTTTTTGTTGTGCTGCAAATTTACGAAATGATTATTGGATTATTTGCAGATTGGTGTTATTATTCATGCTATTATAGGAGGTATGGGGAGAGGGCTTTGAGGAATTGAGCCGGAAATAGCCTGGCTGTGTTTTCTAATTGCAGGTAATCTGTCAACCTTTGTAGACTTCGCCAATAAAGTCTCCGACTTTTCTCTCATAGTCCCCCATTTTTTGAGGAAAGCCCCCCGTTTTCAATCGATCAATGCGGAGTTTCGGGCAAAACAAAAGCGGAGATCTCGTCGCGTTGGGGGACGAGATCTCCGAAACGGGGGGCCCACAGGCGGCCGAGGGGCGGTGCGCGCCGAGATGTGGGGAGAGTGGGAAAAGCCGGGCGGGACAGTGGCAGTTAACGCCCGCCGCCGATCACGTAGTTAACGCCCAGCGTGAAACCGAGGGCGTGCAACGGCGTGGGGACGGCCGTGAAACTGCCGTCGAAGGCGGGCGTGAGGCCCCAGGTGAGTTGTGCGTTGAGCAAGAAGCGAGGGCTCAGTGCATACTCCGCACCGAGATGCACGCCGAAGCCGCTGTCGTTGAGTGCGTCGCTGAAATCATAGGTGGCACTGCCGTCGTTTTTCGGACCGAACAGCACTTTGTCGCCCGTGGGCCGTTCCACGCGCAGATAACCGTCGGAGGCGGTGCCCGAAAACTGCCGGAGGCTGTACCATTCGAGGTAGGCGCCGCCGGTGAGGGTGCAACGTCCGAGGGGATAGCGCAGGGTCAGGGGCACGAAGAGGCCGCGAAGGCGTGCACGGGTGGCGTTGGTGCCGAAGAAGTAGCCCGAGAGCTGTTGCGCACCGCGCACCACTCGTGTGCGATAGCCGGCAACGCGCACTTCGCTGTCCATGCCGCGATCGGTGAAGTAGGCGCCGAGCGAGAGATCGACGCGCCCACCGGTGTGATAGACCGCATCGGCGCCAAAACGTAGGCCACCCACCGGCGAATAGTGCGCAATGCTGCGCAATTCGGCGGGCAGGGGGGTGGGAACGAGGGCTCCGACGGTGTAGCCCACGCCGGGACGGAGCGACCAGCGGCCGCCGGTTTCGGCGGCGGGGCGTTGTGCCGTGCCGACTGCGGGGAGGAGAAGTAGGAAGAGGGCTGTGACGAGAAGAAGCGGACGGAGGAAGGAGCAAAAACGAGGAGAGCGCATGGGGAAAAGAGAGATGGGAGGGGGAAAACTCGAGAGCCGCCGCACGTCAGAAGGCGAGGTGACAATCGTCGACGAGGAGGGTGGAACCGACCGCGCCGGCAAATTCGGCGCCGCCGCGCGAGGAGGTGAAAACGAGGGTGAGACTGTAGCCGTGGCGGTCGAGTAGGCGATTGTCGACGGGGATGCGTGTGGCAAAGGGCAGGTCGAAATGTTGCCAGCGGTCGTGTTGCCCCACGCCGGTCACGACAAAATCGTCGAGCAAGGCCACGGCCACGACAAAAGGCGAGGTGAGCACGTTGCTGCCGTCGAGAGCGACAGGCTGTCCCTGGGAATCGACGTTGCGATAGACCACGGCGTAGATGCGCGGCGCGTCTTTTCCGTCGGCGGCGGGGCCTGTGGTCTTTTGCCCTTGGGCGTCGGTGAAGACGGCACCGGGTTGCCACTTGTAGTAGCCCGAGAAGCGTGTGGGAATGCGGTTGACGGGTGTGCCGAATCGCGTGGCGGCGAGCGGATTGAGCAGGGCACTCTCCAGATCGAAGGTGCCGACGAAGAGATTGCCGGCCGCAATGGGTTTGCCGAAGGCAGCACCGAGCTCGCCGGTGCTTTGTGTGACGAGACGCAAGGCCGAGCCCGTACGCCCGTCGGGACTTACGCTCGTGGGGTACGCTTCGGGGCGGGCATCGCTGCGGCTAAGCCAGAAACCGCGGTTGCCGCTCGCCCAAATGTTGCGCGGGGTACCGTCGGGGCTCGGTTCGAACCACGTATAATAGTTGTGTTCGGGCTCGTTGAGGGCGAAATGGTCGAAACTCAACGTATCGGGGAAGTCGGTTTCGGGCACGAAACTGAGCGTGTAGCGCCGCTGCCAGTGCCGATCTTGCGAGGTGACTTCGTAGGCTACGCGCCGGCGGAAGCGAAAATCGGGGTTTGCGCCGTCGAGGCAGCGGAGTGTGGCACCGGGGCTGAGGGTGAACGTGAGGGGGAGGGTGCGCAACAGGGCGGTGTCGGCGTCGGATGCGAGCGAGAAGACGATGTCGCTGTCGCGGGCGGCGACGGTGTGGAGCGTGGTGGCGTGCGGACCGAACAGACGCGCGGCGGCGCTGCTGTCGAAGCGGACGGCGACGAGATCGGCTTCCATGCCTGCGGGTTCGTCCTTGAGGCAGGAAACGAAGAGTGGGAGCAGGAGGAGCAGACCGGGGAGGAAACGGAAGGTGGACATGCGAAGAGGGACTATACAACAGGGTGTGACGTGTGCGCCACACCAAGCCTGGGGGTAAAGAAGGGGGAGAGAGAGGGCAAGGGGGGAGAGATCGTTTTGCCCTGCCGATCAGTCGGAGAGTTTGTCGCCGTAGCAGAGGTCGCCGGCGTCGCCGAGTCCGGGCACGATGTAGGCTTTTTCGTTGAGCACGGGGTCGATGGCGGCAATCCACAGCGTGACGTCGTCGGAAGGGAAGAGCTCGCGCAGGCGTTGCACGCCTTCTTCGCAACCGATCACGGCGCAGATGTGCAGGTGGGCGGGGGTGCCTTTGGTGAGATAGGCTTGATAGGCCAGATTGAAGGAACCGCCGGTGGCCAGCATGGGGTCGACGAGCATGAAGGTGCAGCCGTTGAGGTCGGGCGAGGCGATGTATTCGACGCAGATCTCGATGTTTTCTTTGCGGCCCTCCTTGCGGTAGGCGCTGACAAAGGCGCTATCGGCGTCAGAGAACACGTCGAGGAAGCCTTCGTGGAGGGCGAGGCCGGCGCGCAGCACGGTGCCGATGACAATGCGGTCGTCGGTGGTGTTGACACGGGCGGGGGCGAGGGGCGTTTCTACGGTCTTTTCGCTGTAGGTGAGGGTCTTCGACACTTCGAAGGCCATGGCGTGGCCGATGCGACGGAGGTTTTGGCGGAACCACGCACGGTTTTTCTGGATCGAAACGTCGCGAAGTTCGGCAATGTAGTTGTTGATGACGGTGTTGTGCTCGGCGAAATTGATGACTTTCATGATGGTGCGAAAAAAATGCCGTCGTGCTCGGGGAACAAATGGCCTCGGGCAAGAACGGCAAAGGGAGGTTAGAGAAATCAGTGACGCTGTCGACGCACGGAGAGGGTGGCCGACGAACGGGGTGATGAGGTTTGAGGTTTGGGGGCCTTCTGCTTTTTGAGCTTTTCGGGTGCCACATTGCGCGAAGCGACCTTGCGGTGCTCGCTGTCGGGGCTTTCTACCTTGGAGGTGTCGGCGGCATTTCGGGTTTTCACGCTGTCGCCCATCCAGACATTGCGCTGGAAGGTGCGAATCTCGGCCTCAATCTGCTCGCGCACCTTGGTGCGGGCGGAGTCGGTGGGGGCGATTTGTGCGAGGGTGCGGTCTTGGAGGTTCTTGGTTTGGTAGATGGGGCCTTCGTAGCGGTTGGTGTTGAAGAAATCGTCGGCTGAGATCTCGGCGGCGTTGTTGAGATTGCTGCTCATGAGCGAGAGTTTGGCCAGATAGGGTGCGGCCTCGTCATACTTAACCCAGAAGAGGGGGGTGGTTTGACTGCTGCCGTCGCCGAAATCGCCGCTGACCATGAGCGGACAGAGGGCTTCAACTTGCGTACTGAAGGTGCCGGTGTGCTGATTGAAGTAGACGCTTTCCTTAATATAATAGCGTTTCACGTCTTCGGAGGGGAGGTCGGCGTCGTTGACGCGCATCTTGCCGTCGTTGGCCTCGTAGAAGATGTGGTTGTCGTCCATGATCTTCTTGCCTTTCACGATGTGCTTTTCGTCGAAATGCTCGATGGCGTCGGGCGTATACTCGTAGGCGTTGATCTTTCCGCGGAGTATGAGGTGGAAAAGGCAGACGAAAAGGTTTTCGCGCCCCGCGCCGGGCGTGACAGGATAGTAGAGCGGAGCGTTGGCATCGCGGGTGAGATCGATCTCGCGGTAGATGTCGCGGCGCCATGCGGCATCTTGGGGCATGGTGGCGGCGGTGGGAAACTCGCGAATGCTGCCCAAAACTTTGCCGGCGGCCGGTCGAGCGGCCGAGCGCGCCGCGTTGTCGGCGGCCGAAGCGGCGACAGGCGAGGCGGAGTTGCCCGCTTCGCGCAAACGAGCGGGGGGTTGTGCCGCGGCGTGGAGGGCAAAGGTGAGTCCGAAGAGGAGAAGCAGACGGGAGAGGGGCGCGGTGTGCTGCATGGTGGGGAGGACGTGATTTAATTGATGATGACTTCGAGCGATCCACTGAGCGTGCGCTCGATGCCGTCGGGGCCGACAGCGTGGATGTTGCTGATGTAGAAACGTTTGCCGCGAGAGAGTTGGCGAATGAGGTCGCGCTGGGCTTCGGTGAACGAGGCGCCGGCGGAAGGACGCGGGAGGACGTTGCCGAGACGGTCGAAGAAGACGCATTCGAACGAGCGGACGCTGAAAGGAATGTTGAGCAATCCGTCGTCGATCGCGGCATCGAGGCGCGTGGCTCCCACGATACTGCCCTTGGCGATGCGGCCGCCGCGGAATTGATCCCCGCCGATGCTGATGAACGCGGCGGGATCGGGGAGCTTGCGCACCTTAAAGGTGAAAGCACCCATGGTTTGGCTCTTGCCCCCCACTTCGCCGGTGACAGTGAAGGAGACTTCTTGCCCGACATGGGCGGGGCGCGCCACATATTTGCCGTTGCCTTTCGCACTGAGCGTACCTCCGCTCATGCTCAAGTGGATTTTGTCGGAGGAGATGCCCGAGGCGCTGACGGAAATGGGGTTGTCGTAGCCGGCATAGAGCACATTCATCAGATCGGCAGCCACGGTGGCGCCGGTGGGTGGGGCGATGACGGTGTAATGCTGGGAGAATTCGCGACGAATGACCTCGCCGGCGGCGTTTGGCATGGTGATGTAGCCGCGGAAATCGTAGCTTCCGGGTGCGCCTACGCGGAAATTGTAGTGCCCGTCGGCGTTTAGGCGGCGCCCATTGACGTAAATCTCCGGCCGTTGGGTGGTATCGATGGCGGCCATGAAGATTTGCGAGCGAAACTCGTCGCCCGGGAAGAGCGTGGTGGCTTCCGGGAGAACATAAGCGTTGAGTTCGTTGACGCGGATGTCCTTCACGCCGATGTTGGCCGCAAGGGTGTGGAGCACTTCGCCCTCGGCTTTGCGGATGTCGCTCTGCAATTTGGAGAGCATCGTGACGGCGGCAATGGAAGGCATGGACTCAAACATGTATTCCTGCCAGTTCTTGCCGATGTTATCCTCGCCTTTGGGCACGTCGGTGGAGAGATTGGCGGCGACAATGGCACGGCGTCGGCGATCGGTGATGAAGGAAGTGACGAAATCACGGAAATGATTCACGCGACGGTAGAGGACGCGTCCGCGCAAAGTGGCGGGATTGAGCATGATCACCCCCGCGGCTTCGAGATCGTCCTTGTGCTGAATGTTGTTCGGATTGCCGTCGGCGCCGTCGGTTTCGCGGGCGATGGCCCATTTAAGTTCGTCGATGTAACGGCAAAGGCTGTCGGCGGAGTGCTGCACAGTTTGGGCTTTGTCCCACCAAGGTTTGACTTTGGCGGGATTTTTGCGATACTGTGCTGCTAAGTCGTCGAGCAAATCTTTATTTTCCTGCTCCGTCGTGTGGATGGTGCGGTCGAGGCTGTTGCCTACCAGGGTGAAACCTTTGAGTACGTCGGTCGAAACGTTGAGTGCAAGCATTGCCATCAACACGACATACATGAGGTTGATCATCTTTTGCCGCGGCGAAGCCGGTCTTTTTTGAATGGCCATGGGCAAAAATCAGGAAGCTGAATTGGGTTGCGTCGGTGCGTCGGTTGCGGGCGCGGGGGCGGCTGCTGCGGGTTGGGCGCCGCCGGCGCTCATCGCGGCGTAGGGGTTGCCCATAATGTTGAGGGTTTGCACCATGCGGGCGTAGATTTGGTTCACTTCTTCGATCTTCGTGGCGAGATCGCGCGTCTGGGCGTTGATTTCCTCGATGGTGGTGACTTGACGCGAGATAGAAGCGAAGTGCAAGTCGTAGACTTTGTTGATTCCGATGAGGGTGCGGTTGAGATTCTCCATCTCTTGCGAGTCGCGCGTGAGGCGGGCGCTTTGTTCGTCCACTTTGGCGAGCGTTTCGTTGAGGGTACGGAGTTTTTCGATGTATTCTTCCGTGGCTTCCTCCATTTCGGGCGAGAGAACGGCCTGCGTTCTGCGCAGTAACTCGTCGTTGGCCAGGCGCACAATCTCGGCCAAACGCTGTGCTCCTTCCTCGAGTGCACGTTGTCCTTCGGCCGTTTGGTAGTGTGCGGCCACGAAAGGAGCTGCCGTTTGCGGAGTGTCGGCAGTGGGTTGGGCAGCGGCGTCTATTGCCTGGGCTGTTGTCTCTGCGACTTGCGCGGTTTCACTTGCTGCTTGCGCAGTGGCGACAGGTTGTTGGGGGAGAGGTGTGCCCGGTGCCGCGGCGGTTTCGGGCAGTGCGCCTGTTGTTGCAGCAGCGACCGAGGTTTGCGGTGCATAGCCGGGAGCCGCGGGCGCCAATTGGGGTGCGAACGCTGCGGCTTGCGCAGCAGCGAGCGGTTGTGCGGGCGCAGCCGGTGCGGCGATGCCGGGTTGAGCGGTAACGTCGGGAGCGGTTTCGGCCGTGAGGCCTTCGGCGCGCTCAATCTCCTCGTCGCTCTCGAAATCGTGGGGCAGTTCTTTGCCGATCTCTGTTTTGTCGAACGGGCGGTCGAAGGCCGCGAGGAAGAACACCACGGCTTCTGTGCCCATGCCCACAAAGAGCATGATATTGCCCCCCTTGAGGTGGGTGAGTTTGAAGAGCGCACCGAGAATCACGATGGCGGCGCCCCAAGAATAGGCGTAGTTGAGGAAGGTTTGCCCCGGCACACTGTCCATCCAGTGCTGCAGGCGCGTCACGATATTGAGTTTTCCGGGCATATCGTTTGCGTTTTGATGAGAGAGTTATTTCTTTTTGTCGGTGGGATTGCCGCTGACGGTGGCCGCCTTCGAGCGAACGCAGCGAAAACCGATGAAGGAGCGCGGTTGGTTCTGGTATTCCCAAGTGCGCCAGGCCGAACGGATGTAGGACTGTGGGTCTTTCCACGAACCGCCGCGCACACTTTTGCGTTTCAAGAAGTAGGGATCTTCTTTTGCCGCCTCGTAGCGCAATTCAGGATTGACGTCTGCCATGGATTGCACGCCGGCTTCGGTGAAAACCGTGTTGGTCCACTCGGCTACATTGCCGGCCATGTCGAAGAGGCCGTTGTCATTGGCGCCATACTGCCCGACACGCGAGGTGATGAGGTTGCCGTCTTCGGTGTAATTGCCGCGGTCGGGTTTGAAGTTGGCGTAGAAGCAGCCTTTTTCGTTCTTCGACGCCGCGCCCTCCCACGGGAAAGTGTGGCCTTCACGGCCGCGGGCGGCGTATTCCCACTCGATTTCGGAGGGCAAGCGGTAGCGCTGGATGTAGCGCGCCTCAGGTCCCATACCGCGCAGGAGGTATTCGGTGCGCCATGCGCAGAAAGCTTGAGCTTGTTCCCACGTTACTCCCACCACCGGGTAGTCGTTGTAGGCCGGCGACGAGAAGTAATTCTTCATATACATGGAGTTGTTGGCATTCGGGAAGTCATTGACCCAAACCGTGGTATCGGGATAAACCGGTACGATGTAGGTGTTGATGAAATCGTAGAGCGAAGAGAGCGGACGATTGATGGTTTCGCGCACGATTTCGCCGTTGTCGTTCACGTAGGCCGTGTCTTTCGAGATCATCACCACCTCGTTGGGGTCGACATTCACGTCGGTGTTGAGCACGCGTTCGCGCGGATCGAGGCGATACTTGCGCAGGGCGGCTTTTTCGTAGTCGAATGTCTCGTAACGGAAGTTCATTTGCTTCACATCGAGCATGCGTGTGCCGTCGTAGGGGTGGGTTTTGTACACACTGTTGAGGGCGCGCTCCTGGTCTTCGGAGGGTTTGCGCCAGGGCAGCGGCTTGTTCCAGTTGAGATGAGGCTTGACGGGGTCGCCAAACTTGTCGACTTCGATTTTGTAGGACTCATCTCCGCCGTAAGACGGGTCGGCGAGGCGCTCGCGCAGGATGCTGTCGCGCACCCATTCCACAAACTGGCGGTACATCGAGTTGGTCACTTCGGTTTGGTCCATCCAGAAGCCATCGACCGAGATGTCGCGTTGCGAAAGCGGGAGCCCCCAGAGACTGTCGTTCTCCGAAAGGCCCACTTTGAGGTAGCCGCGTTTGATTTCGACCATGCCGTAGGGAGTGGGTTCGAGGGGCACCGACGAGCGCTGGCCTGTCACTTCGCCACCGTTGCGCATGGCCGTGTTGCTCCCGCCGAAGCACGATGCCAACGTGAGCAGCAGCAGTGTCAGGGAGGGGAGAACATGTAGAGGCTTGCAGTGAAATTTCATTTGATATTGGAGAGAATGAGTCGTTTTTGTGAGCGAGGTGGGGCGAAGTCTCCGCCGCTCGCCGCGAAGTGGGGCAATGAGTGCGGCATGGCGGCCGGCGTCGTGCCCCGATCGGGGTCAGAGCCACCGCACACTCCGGTGGAGGTTGCGGCCTTTCTTGCCGAGATCGACCGGGAGGCGGTAGACGACAGAAATTTCGTGCTGACCGGCGCCCAGTCCCAGGCCGGAAGTGAAGGCTTCGTAGCTGTAGGCGATGTCCAGACCGCGCAGGGTGCCGCCGAAAAGCAGCGCGACAGAGCGACCGGGGGCGTAGTTCACGCCGCCGAAGAGCCGACGTTTCTCGAAGTTGTATTCGCCGCGTAGGGTGAGATCGACGCGCCAGTCGGCAAAATCGCTGCGCAACATCGCCGAAGGTATTATGGTATATAACGATTCGTCGGGGCGGATATTGTAGTGGCCCGAGAAATTCAACAAACTTTTCACCTTCATGCGGTGAGTCTCGTCCCATTCGACGGTGGGTGCGGTGAGATGAAGCAGCGAGGCCGAGAGGCCGAATTGCGGATGGGTGTAAGCCGCACCGGCACTCAGGTCAAAGCGCGAACCGTTGAGCTGCGAAGCGGGAAAGGCCGGGTCGTTACCGTCGTTGAGGTCGGCTTTTCCGCCGTCGATGCCCTCTTGCAGCATGTCGGCCTGCACGCCCAGCGAGAAACGTCCGCCGCGCCAGTTGCGATGCAGGGCATATTGCAGGGCGAAGCGCTTGTGCGAAAACAACCCGATGGCGTCGTTGGTGAAGGCCGCCCCCACGCCGTGTTCCGCCCCCCCGAAGCGGAAGGCCAAGTCGGCGCCTGCCCACATCGTGCTCCCCGCTTGGGTGTAGCCGCCGGCGTGGGTTTGCACCGCACCGCTCACGGTGAGTTGAGGCGAGCGCCCCACTGCGGCGGGATTCCACTGCGTTTCGAGGCGCCAATAGTGGATGAAGGCCGGGTCTTGCTGCGCGTGCACGTTGAATTGTCCCGCGCCGAACAGCAAGAGTGCGAGCACGAGACGAATCAGCGGGGAGAGACCGAGCGACAAACGGGGAGAGGAGCAGACCGACATTGGTTTCTTCGGATGACTATATTGTGGGCAAAGTTAATACAAATGCGGCGATTGGTGAAATCTGAGGCAACGCTTTTGTGTTGATGGCGGAATTTGGCGCAGATTTGGGGAAGTTCCGCGTGGCAGAAGGGCGCTGCGGTCGGCGTTTGCCCGTGTGGCGCGACAAAGTTCCGCGCTTTTTTGAGAAACTTCCCCACTTTCCGGAAATAACGCGGAGCTTTCGACCGAAAACGCGGGGATAAATATATGGATCGGGGCGCGGTCGGCCGACAATAAATGCGTAACTTTGCCGCGCATATCGTATTTAATCCCCCCATACATAATACACCTGCTCAAAATGATTTTCTTTTTCAGCACCCCCGTTCGAAGCATCATCGCCACTGCGGCCGATCATCGCCTCGACGCCGAAGAAATGAAAAAACTTTGCTGGCTCTACGGAGAGGCTACCCCGATCGAAGGCGATCGGGTGGAAGGGCTCTTCGTCGGACCCCGCCGCGAAATGGTAACTCCTTGGAGCACAAATGCCGTTGAGATCACGCAAAACATGAATCTCAACGGCATTTCGCGCATTGAAGAGTACTTTCCCACCACGCCCGACGAGGAGCACGACCCGATGTTGCAGCGCGTCTACGACGGACTGGACGAAACGCTTTTCACCGTCAACCATACGCCCGAACCCATTCGCACCGTCGATGATCTCGACGCCTACAATGAGCAGGAAGGACTGGCACTTTCGCCCGCCGAGATCGACTATCTCCACGGTGTGGAGCGCCAACTCGGTCGCCCCCTCACCGACAGTGAGATCTTTGGCTTCGCACAACTCAATTCGGAACACTGCCGTCACAAGATTTTCGGCGGCACGTTTGTCATCGACGGCGAGGAAATGCCCTCCGCCCTCTTTGCCATGATCAAACGCACCACGAAAGAAAATCCGCACCGCATCCTTTCGGGCTACAAAGACAATGTGGCGTTCTCCGAAGGCCCGGTGGTGGAGCAGTTTGCGCCCACGCGTCACGACACTTCCGACTATTTCGTGATTCGCGACATCGAAAGTGTCATCTCCATCAAGGCCGAAACGCACAACTTCCCCACCACCGTCGAGCCGTTCAACGGCGCTTCGACCGGTACGGGCGGTGAAATCCGCGACCGCATGGGAGGTGGTGTCGGTTCGTTGCCCATTGCCGGCACGGCGGTCTACATGACGGCCTATCCCCGCCTGGACAATCAGCGTCCGTGGGAGAACGATATGCCTGCCCGTCCCTGGCTTTACCAGACGCCCCGCCAGATCCTCACGAAGGCTTCCAACGGTGCTTCGGACTTCGGCAACAAGTTCGGCCAACCCCTTATCGCCGGTTCGGTGCTCACCTTCGAGCACGCCGAAAATGGCGAGAACTACGCTTTCGACAAAGTGATCATGCTCGCCGGCGGTGTGGGCTACGGCACGAAGCGCGACTGCCTCAAAGGCACGCCCGAGAAGGGCAACAAAATTGTGGTGGTCGGCGGCGACAACTACCGCATCGGTCTCGGTGGCGGCTCGGTTTCGTCGGTCGACACCGGCCGTTACAGCTCGGGCATTGAGCTCAATGCCGTGCAACGCGCCAACCCCGAAATGCAGAAGCGCGCCGCCAACCTCGTTCGCGCCCTCTGCGAGGAGGAACACAACCCCGTGGTGTCGATCCACGACCACGGTTCGGCCGGTCACGTCAACTGTCTGTCCGAACTCGTCGAAGAGTGCGGCGGCACCATCGACATGAGCCGCCTGCCCGTGGGCGATCCGACGCTTTCGGCCAAGGAAATCATCGCCAACGAGAGCCAAGAGCGCATGGGCTTCCTCATTGAGGAGCAACACATCGACGACGTGCGCCGCATTGCCGAGCGCGAACGTGCACCTCTCTATGTGGTGGGCGAAACCACGGGCGATGCGCACTTCGCCTTCGAACAAGCCGACGGCAAACGCCCCTTCGACCTCGATGTCGCACAGATGTTCGGCCACTCGCCCAAGACGGTGATGACTGATGTGACGGTGAAGCGCGAATACGCCTCCGCCGTTTACGACGAATCGCAGCTCGAAACCTATTTGCGCAACGTCCTTCGCCTCGAAGCCGTGGCCTGCAAAGACTGGCTCACCAACAAGGTGGACCGTTCTGTGACGGGTAAGGTGGCGCACCAGCAGTGTCAGGGCGAACTCCAACTGCCTTTGGCCGACTGCGGCGTGGTGGCGCTCGACTATCGCGGTCGCGCCGGTATCGCCACCGCCATCGGCCACGCTCCGCAGGTGGGATTGGCCAGTGCCGAGGCCGGTTCGGTGATGTCCGTGGCCGAGTCGCTCACCAACATCGTGTGGGCGCCGCTCGCCGACGGACTCAACAGCGTGAGCCTCTCCGCCAACTGGATGTGGCCGTGCCGTTCGCAGGCCGGCGAAGACGCGCGTCTTTATGCCGGTGTGAAGGCGTTGAGCGATTTCTGCTGCGCCTTGCACATCAACGTTCCGACGGGTAAAGACTCGCTCTCGATGACGCAACAATATCCCGACGGCAAGAAGATCATTGCCCCCGGCACCGTGATCGTCAGCGCCGGCGGCGAAGTGAGCGATGTGCGCCGTGTGGTGCGCCCCGTGGTGATCAACGACCCCGCTTCGCGCCTTTATTATATTGACTTCTCTTCCGCACCGCTTGCCCTTGGCGGCTCGGCCTTCGCCCAGACGCTCGGTCGCGTGGGTAGCGACGTGCCGACGGTAGCCGATGCCGAAGCCTTCCGCCGTGCGTTCGCTGCGGTGCAAAAGCTCGTGTCGCAAGAACTCCTCCTCGCCGGTCACGACGTGAGCGCGGGTGGTTTGGTGACGACTTTGCTCGAAATGTGTTTCGCAAATACCAAGGGCGGTCTCGAACTCTCACTCGACGCGCTCTCGCCCGCCAGCGATTTCGCGCACACCCTCTTCGCCGAAAATCCCGCTGTGGTGGTGCAGGTGGCCGATGCGCGCAACGAGGCGTTCTTGGCCGTGTTGGCCGAAGCCGGCGTGCCCGCCGTCGAACTCGGTCGCCCCGTTGAGGGACGCACCCTTACACTCCGCCGCGCCGATCGCCAACTTGCGCTCGACATCGACGCCTTGCGCGAGGATTGGTACGGCACTTCGGCCGAGATGGACGCGTTCCAAAGCTTCAACGGTTGCGCCGAACAGCGCGCACACAACTATAAGTCGCAGCCCCTCCACTTCCGTTTGCCCGCTTCGTTCGACGGATCGTTTGCCACCCTCGGTGTTTCGCCCGATCGCCGCACACCTTCCGGCGTGCGCGCCGCCATCATTCGCGAGAAAGGCACGAACGGCGAGCGTGAAATGGCGTATATACTCCATCTCGCCGGCTTCGACGTGAAGGATGTCACGATGACCGACCTTGTGAGCGGCCGCGAAACGCTCGATGAGGTGAACTTCATCGTCTTCTGCGGTGGTTTCTCGAACAGCGACGTGCTCGGTTCGGCCAAAGGTTGGGCAGGTGCATTCCTCTTCAACCCGAAGGCCAAAGCCGCTCTCGACCGCTTCTATGCTCGCCCCGACACCCTTTCGCTCGGTGTCTGCAACGGTTGCCAGTTGATGGTCGAACTCGGTTTGGTGAACCCCGAACATACCGACCGCCGCGCTCGCATGTTGCACAACGACAGCCACAAATTTGAAAGCGGTTTCGTGGGTGTCGACGTGGCGCCCAACGATACGGTGCTCTTCAGCAGTCTTTCGGGTAGCCGCCTCGGTATTTGGGTGGCCCACGGCGAGGGTAAGTTCAACCTCCCCCGTCCCGCTGCCGACTACAACATCGTGCTTTCGTACGCTTACGACCAATATCCCGCCAACCCCAACGGTTCGGACTACAACACCGCGGGTATCGCGAGCGCCGACGGCCGCCACGTGGCGATGATGCCCCACTTGGAACGCGCCTTCCTGCCTTGGCAAACGCCGTTCTATCCCGCCGATCGCCGCGCCGACGACTGCACGCCTTGGCTCGAGGCCTTTGTCAACGCTCGCCGCTGGGTGGAAAGCCACCGCGCCTAAGCGAAGAAAACGGGTCGCCCGTTATTGAAATAAATTCCCCCGTGTGTCAAGCGACGCACGGGGGAGTTTTGGTTCGTAGAATTGGGTAGGTAAAAAATATCTTTGTGCTGTGTAGCGTGGTAGGTAATTTATACTGCTCTCCCGATATATTATTGCGAATATATAGAAGATAATCAACAGAAGATCCAGACAGAAACTCAAATTTGAAATACCAAAACCAGAGTTTCTCAAACGAATAGCCTAATTTTGCACTTGCCGGTTGACTCTACAGGAAACGCTTAGACCGAACTCAGGTCATCAATGTATCTACAACATGATTTATACCGATTCAAGCGGAGAATTGGTGCGCCACACACTTCATAAACTCTAATGTAGGCGCCGACCCAAACACAAGCCTTTCCTCATTGCCGACAGAACGAGCATTCACTCGCGTCCCGAGTAGGCGGACGGAAAACGCTTTGGGGATTTTGAGATGGATTTGATTGTAGATGGGTACAACCATGCCATACTCATGATCGTGGAGCGTTCTACAAACATGCTCTTCATGACCAAACTTGCCCATGGGAAGAAGGCCGAACCATTGGCCAAAGCGGTCAGACGTCTACTGCTGCCCTACAAAAAATACATCAAGTCCATTACCACTGGCAACGGTCCCGAATTTGCTGCACATAAGCTCACCACAAAGTATTTGGGAGCGGTCGTCTATTTTGCCGATCCTTATGCCTAATGGCAAATGGGAACTATAGAAAACACAAATAAACTCATCAGACAATATATCTCAAAGCACACCAACTCCGGTGATGTTATAGGTAAAAAGATTGCGAGCGCACAAAATAAAATAACAGAAAATTTATATTGAAGTTGAAGTTTGAAATGCTAAAAACGTGGTTTCTTAAAATAAGGGTTTGATTTTATGCTTGCCGATTGAGTCTATGACGGTGTAAAACGCAAAGAAATAAAATCTTTTCTTCTTTCTTTCATTGTCTCTTCACCTGGTTATTATTAACTTTGCCCAAAATTCGTGCCTAAGCGATGGTGACAACAGATTTGAACAGGATTAAGGCCGTGTTGGCGGAACAGAAGAAGACTGCCAAAAGGTAGGCGAGATTGACAAGGATCCCGCCAACGTGTCGATATGGTGCACTAACAGGGTGAATCCAATTATAGAGACACTCCAGAAAATAGCAATCACACTTGACGTAAACATACGCCAACTGTTCATCCCCACCAAGTGGCAGCACGTGTAGTTGTGTCAATCATTGAAGAATTGAAGATTTTGAAAAGATTTGCATTAGAAGGAATTCCTAAATGAAAAGGTGCTCAATGGTCTCGGCGGGTTGCTTTATAATTTTGCGCTAAGCATACCTTAAGATTCCAATTCCATGACAGATTTCTGCCTGTCAATCAGTGAAAGCAAGAAAGATTTGGTAGTATTCGTGAAAAACTGATGTGTAGAAGTGTAATACCCTTATTTTGGTTTGTTTTACTTTGGCTTTTTACTGACGATGTTGTACACATGCTTCATGTGTAATGCTTGATTAATACTACAAGAAGAAATAGAAATGTCTACGATAAAGATAAATATAGACTATCTCAAGACTGTGAACTACGCACTGTATCACAACAGGATACCGGTGTGTCAGTCGGTGGAGCTGACCAATACGTTGCAGCGTAATATCGGCGATGTGAGGGTGGTGTGCGAGGGCGAGTATATGAGCCAAAGCGAAAGCGATCTGATAGAACAGATTGCTACCGGCGACACGCTGCGCATTGCCCCTTTCGACATCGCACCGGACGTAAACCGACTGGCGAGTCTCACGGAGCGCATTATTACCAGCTTCACACTGAAGGTGATGGGTGGCGATGAGGTTGTGGCTCAGGAAAACTATGAGATTGAGCTGATGCCCTACGATCACTGGCTGGGTTCAAGGATTCTGCCGCAGACCATCACTTCATTCGTTATGCCCAACCATCCCGCCATAGAGGCGCTGATACCTCAGGTGGGAGCCATGCTGAAACAGATGACGGGTACCTCGGCCCTGATAGAATATCAGAGCGGCAACAGCAACGATGTGAGGGCGCAGGTGGCTGCGGCCTTCGCTACGGTGCACCAGCAGGGTGTCGTTTATCGCAGTATGCCTGCAAGCTATGAGGTGATAGGCCAACGTGTGACCATGCCCGACCAGGTGCTGGCGAAGAAACTGGGCAACTGCATAGAACTGACGCTGTTGATGGCTTCGGTGTTGGAAAACATCGGCATCAACACTGTTGTCATCTTCCAGAAAGGCCATGCCTATCTGGGCGTGTGGCTTGTGGACGACTGCTACACCTGCAGCGTGTGTGACGACGCTTCGTTCATAGAGAAGAAGATATCGCGCGGCATCGACGAGATGCTGGTGCTGGAATGTACCACGGTGACCAGTGAAAAGACTTCTTTTGAGGAGGCGGTGAGAGTGGCCGAGCGGAACTTGGCCGACCACAGTCTGTTCGATATGTTCATCGATGTGAAGCGTAGCCGCCTGGAACACATTCTGCCTTTGCCCACACGAGTGCAGAACGGTGCGGAGTGGACCTTCGACACCAAAGGTGTGGAACACGATGCCTGCATAGTGAACCTCAAGGTGCACGACCGCTACGACCTGAGCAAGATTAACGACACGAAGAAAGACATCACGAAGTATGACATCTGGGAACGTAAGTTGCTCGACTTCTCGCTGCGCAACTCCCTGCTGAACCTCTATCTGCGCCGCAAGGCCATACAGTTCATCTCCTTCGACATTGACTGCATAGAGGATCACCTGCAGGACGGTGAGGAGTATTGCATCTATCCCAAACCCAATGTGGAGTTTGCGTTTGACGCCAGCGAACGACTGGTGCGTTCAAAGCTTAACGAACCTCTGCATGAGCTTATCAGCAACGACATAGAACATCACCGTCTGCACACCTATCAGACGGAAGGCGAGACACGCGATGTGCTGAAGAACATCTATCGTGCGGCCAGGAACGCCATAGAGGAGACCGGTGCCAACTCTCTGTTCCTTGTCATAGGTATGCTACGCTGGTACGAGTCGCCGCAGAGCGAGACACCTCGCTATGCGCCACTGCTGTTGTTGCCCGTGGAAATGGTTTATAAGAAAGGTAACTACTACATACGCACCCGCGACGAGGAGATATCGCTCAACATCACCTTGGTGGAGTATCTTCGACAGATTCATGACATACGCATCAACGGTCTCGACCCTCTGCCCACCGATGATAGCGGTGTGGATGTGCCGCTTATCTTTGCAGCCATCCGCGACGCACTGAAGGAGCAGAATCGCTGGGATGTAGAGGAAGAATGTCTGCTCGGCACCTTCTCATTCAGCAAATTCCTTATGTGGAACGATATTCACAACCACAGGGAAGAGCTGCAACAGAACAACGTCATCGCCAGTCTGGTGGCCAACAGCCTGACGTGGTCGCCAGAGCCTATCACCGATAATCTCAAAGATATTGACAGTACGATGTCACCTGCTGAAATTGCCCTGCCGGTGGCTGTTGACTCGTCGCAGATGGCTGCGGTGATAGAAGGCGGCAAGGGACATTCCTACATACTTTATGGCCCTCCGGGAACTGGTAAGTCGCAGACCATCACCAACCTCATCGCCAACGCTCTCTATCAAGGCAAACGTGTGCTGTTTGTGGCAGAGAAGATGGCGGCACTGAGCGTGGTGCAGAGCCGACTTGCAAAGATTGGCCTCGACCCGTTCTGCCTGGAGTTGCACTCCAATAAAGTCACGAAACGCCACGTGCTTCACCAGTTGGAGAAAGCTCTGAACGTATTGCATATCAAGTCGCCCTCCGACTATCAGTCGCAAGCCAACAAGATATTCGAGCAGCGAAAAGCGTTGATCGATTATATGAATGCGCTTCACTCGGTGGACAAGACTGATTGTCTCTCACTCTACGACTGCATACTGCGCTATGAGCAGATAAGCGCAGAACCTATGCGCGACTTCACCTATGGCTCAGAGCTTGACACACTGCTCGCGGCAGAGGGCGTGAAGGGGGTGGAAGAGATGCTTGGCAGCCGTTTTGATACGGTCATCAAACTTGTGGGCCAGCCGTCGAAGCATCCGCTTAACGGCTTGCGTCTTGACCGCGCCATGCTTGCCAACAGCGACAGCATAGTGAGCACGATGCGTAAAGACATGGACATCATCAGTGACATGATACGAAAGGCCGACGAACTGAAAGACACACTGGCATTGCGCGAGAAACTCCTGCGCGACAACACCGAAAAGCTATTCAGTGAGGATGGTGAGCAATTGTATCAGGACTGGCGTGAGGCGAAAGCTAAATGGTTCCTGCCACGATTCTTTGCCAAGAAAAGTTTTGTAAAACGGCTCAAGGAATATAACGCACTGATAACAGAGGGAGAGATTGACGGTCTTCTCGACTCACTCATCAGCTATCAGCAGAAGCACGAACGCATAGATCAGCTGCGCGCAATTCTGAAACAGTATCTTGGAATAGAGACCACTGCGGATGAGCTGCCAGAGTTGTCCATCCTGCAAGATAGCGTGGACAGACTCGGCAAATGGATAAGCCATGCCTCTGCAATGCGCGACTGGCTGCACTGGTCGGAGTACAGCGACGAAATGGCCAAGCACGGCATGGGCTGTGTGGTGAAGGCGATGGAGAATGAGGCACATACGCCTCATGCCATGCGTGAAGCCTATCTCAAAGCGCTCTTCAAACACAAGGCAGAAGAGAGGATACGCAAGTCGGATGCACTGGTAACGTTTGCGGGTATGATCTTCGACGACAAGGTGGCCGCCTACAAGCGTATGACGGAGGAGTTCCAGCTGCTCACACAGAAAGAACTATATTCCCGGCTGGCCGCCAATGTGCCTCGTGTGACCGACAACCTTGACAACGGCAGTGAGATAGGTCTGCTGAGTCGCAATGTGAGCAATGGTGGACGCGGACTGTCCATGCGCGACCTCTTTGTGAAGATGCCGACATTGTTGCCCCGCCTTTGCCCATGTATGCTGATGAGCCCGATGAGCGTGGCGCAGTATCTGAGTCTTGCCAACGATAAGTTCGACCTTGTGGTGTTTGACGAAGCCTCGCAGATGCCCACATGCGAGGCCGTGGGAGCCATAGCCCGTGGCAAATCGCTGATAGTGGTGGGCGATCCAAAGCAGATGCCGCCCACTAGTTTCTTCTCGTCGACCAATGTGGACGAGGAGGAAGCCGCGTACGACGACATGGAGAGCATACTTGAGGATTGCCGCACGCTGCAGATACCCTCGTTGCAGCTGTCGTGGCACTATCGCTCACGTCATGAGAGTCTCATCGCTTTCTCCAACAGCGAATATTACGGTGGCTCGCTCATCACCTTCCCTTCTGTCGACGACCAGCGCACCAAGGTGCACCATGTGCCGGTGGCGGGATTCTACGACAAGGGAGGCAAGCGCCAGAACAAAGCCGAAGCAGAGGCTATAGTTAAGGAGATAGAACGTCGCCTGAGTGACAAGAAACTCTGTGCGAAGAGTATCGGTGTGATTGCCTTCAGTGTGGTGCAGCAGAGTCTTATCGAGGATATGTTGCAAGACTTGCTCGACAAGAACAAAACTCTGCACGATGCCGCCGAGCAGATGTATGAGCCCATCTTTGTGAAGAACCTTGAGAATGTGCAGGGCGATGAGCGCGACGTGATACTCTTCTCCATTGGCTATGGTCCGAACAAAGATGGCAAGGTGTCGATGAACTTCGGGCCGCTGAACAATAGTGGAGGTGAACGACGACTCAATGTGGCGGTGAGCCGTGCCAGAGAGGAGATGTTTATCTATTCCACCCTCAAGTCATCGGACATTGACTTGCGCCGCTCCAAGGCGCGTGGCGTGGAGGGACTGAAGCATTTCCTTGAGTTTGTGGAGACACAGTCGCTGCCATTGTCGGCTGCTGTTCAGACTAAGAACAACGACACGATTCTTGCCCAGCAGATAGCCGAGAGACTGAGATCCAAGGGCTATGAGGTGTCTACCAATATAGGGCGTAGCCAATTTAAGGTGGATGTGGCTGTAGGCGATGCAAAGCATCCGGGTATCTATCAACTGGGCATTCTGCTTGACGGCGAAGGCTATCGCAACACCCATACCACTCGTGACCGTGAGATTGTGCAGCCCTCGGTACTCGGCATGCTCCATTGGCAAATAATGCGTATATGGAGTGTAGACTGGTTCAATAACCCCGAGTATGTTATCAGCCGTATAGAGGAGAAACTGGCTTCAACGGATAGCACCGAAGAGGAGACTACTGTCCAGCATTTCGACATATCGGAAGAACAGATAGAAGAGCAGACCACTGCTGCCAAGGAATATGTGTTTTGTGAAATGAGTAAGACAAAGGCTACTAATATGGATGACGGTGAGTTGATTCGCGAAATCATCAAGATGGAGCAGCCGGTGACCTTCATGTACCTGTGCCGCAGGATATGCAACCTGCGTGACATGGCGCGTGTGACGGTCACCACCCAGCGGAGGGTGGAGCCTTATCTCTCTCAATTCCATAAGGATGAGAACGGCGACCTGTGGCTTACGAATGAAGATAGCGAGAACTACGCTGGTTATCGTCCCAACTCTGGGCGTGATGTGGGCGACATACCTATGTCGGAGTTGAAGACCGTCGTATGCGAATCGCTTTCGGAACAAGTGGCTCTCAGCCCGGGCATTCTTACGCTGTATGCCGCCAAGAAGCTTGGTTTCGCCCGGCGTGGCGCGAATGTGGATGCCGCACTCAACAAAGCGGTGCAGAAGCTCCTGGCCGAAGGCAAGATAGAATATGTAGGCGAGAATGTGAGGCTGAAACAATAAAGATGATAACTATTTAAAGTACTACTATTATGGCAAACTTATTAGACGAGGTTACGGGACCTGTGAATGACAATGGCCGTGACATTCATGTGATTGACAAGCAACTGCCAGTGGAGATTGGCTTTGGCTCAACACTGTTTGAGATTGCATTGTGGGTGGTAATCCCCGTGCTTGTACTGGCGTATGTGGCGCTGTTCGGCTCTACGTTGGAGAATCCGCTTATGGTGGGAGTTATGGGTTGCCTGGCTGGCATTATGCCAGGTGTTATCTTCATCTTCATGAAGATTTCAGCTCGCAACTACTTTCAGCAACTGGAGCAGCGTATACAGGCCGAGGCTTCCAATATCGACAATTTCCTTGAGCAGCGTGTGCAGATATTGCAGAACGTGGTGGGACTCGTGGAGCGTGCCATCGACCTTGACAAGGACGTGATGAAGACTGTGACGGCCTATCGCGGCGGAGCAAACATCAACGACCAGAATCGCTCGGAGGTGAACGCACTGGTGAACACCGCCTTCGGCAGACTCTTTCCTCAGGTGGAGGCTTATCCTGAGCTGAAGGCACACAACGCCATTGCCGATGCCATGCAGCAGAACAACTACTTGCAACGTGAGATAACAGCGGCACGCACGGTATACAACAGTCGCGTGACGCAGTGGAATACCGAGATTTTCTCTTGGCCTACCAAGCAGATAGTGGCAGCACGTCAGGGTTACACCACGCGCATTCCGTTCACTGCTTCGGCAGAGACACGCGCCGCCGCACGTAGCAAGTTCTTCTAAGATACAGAAATTATGGTACAGGACATATACGATCCGTTGACAGAATATATCGAGGTGTTTCGCGACCGCTTCAAAGACGTAGCCCACGAGACCTTTGCCCAACTGGCGAAGGAGGCGCAGGTGGACGTGGAGGCAAACCGTGAGACGTGCCGCCAGCTATATGCCACCGAGGAGTCGCTCTCCTCTGTGAAGACACGCATAGGCTGGTGGACGGTGCAGTGTGTCCTATTGTGGGGTGGCATCGTTGGTGGCGGCATCTATGCCTATATACTCAATAATATCTATTATAATC
>ERZ1674149.119-NODE-119-length-23396-cov-13.649629_pt1 | contig 23396 bp, 16 predicted proteins | sample MGYA00581311_ERZ1674149 | MGnify/ENA primary metagenome ERZ1674149 (study PRJEB41354, sample SAMEA4873312) | human saliva metagenome | biome: human-associated habitat [ENVO:00009003]; feature: mouth environment [ENVO:08000002]; material: saliva material...
TTGATATGAGGAAAAATAAAACGCATACGCGAAATTTGCATGGAAGCCACCTTCTGCGTAGCGGAGTAATTTTCAATTTTCTCTTGCATTCTGATTTGATGCATATTGCCGTTATAACGGGGAGCAGCGTTCTGAGATTTGTTGACTGTCGGCAGTTCAGCCTCAGCCTTCAAAGCTTCCTCTGCCTCAATCGCCGAAAGTGCTGCCTCATCCCTTACCAAACCGAAACGCTCGATAATGGCATTGGCTTCATCTATATAACGCGATTTGTCCGCGCCATTTTCCAACACCGCATCTTCAAGCACGACCGACAAATGCTTGCCGCAATTTTCGATACGCTCGGCGATGCGCGAATAAACCATCCAACGTTTCAACCTCAATGCACCTGCATCGTCGTTGGGTGAAGCAGCATCCAGTTTAATCAAGCCATAGTGTTTGCCGTAATACAGACGGAACACCAGCTGCTTCAAACCTTCTGTTTCGTCCAGCATCCGATAAAATTCGCGAACCAACAACAGCAAACGGTCAAATGCACCTGCTTTGGACAGATACTCCGGATCATCGGAAGCGAGCGCGTAAATCAGTTTGGACAGCTTGGCGTTGAGTGCGTTATTCATCTTTTTTCCTTTTATTTTTAAGCGATGGATTGTCTTAAGAGCCGTTCCAAAAAATTTGGTTGCATAGCGAAATGTAAATTTTGCATGGATACCAAATCATTCAAAACGGAATAGAAAGTATAAAACGGCAGATTGCCGTGAGTTTTAAGTGTCTTGCCGTATTTTAACGCAACTATGCTATTTTGTTAAAAAATAGCGCCATCATTTATCTACCTATCTTCCGTAAAACAATCTGGCAGTCCGACTTCTTCTTGATTAAAATAATTGGCAATAGTCGAAACCCAATAAAGGAACACATCATGAAATGGACAGATACCCAACGCATCGCCGAAGAACTCTACGATTTACACGGCGACAGCATCGACCCGAAAACCGTGCGTTTTACCCAACTGCGTGATTTGATTATGGCACTGCCTGAATTTGACGATGATCCGGCGCGTTGCGGCGAGCGCATTCTCGAAGCTGTACAACAAGCCTGGATAGATGAAGCGGAATAACCTTTTCCCTTTTCATCAAACAAGACCTCAGGCTGTTTTTCAGACGGCCTGAGGTCTTTATTAAATCTATTCATACAATTTCGGAAAATTTCGAAATTGACTCATACCAACCTCAAATTTATTATGCAGTCTGACAACAAATAAAAGATATGCAGAAGGTGCATAACCATGAATCACGCTCGAGAAATCGCCGCTTTAAACAACAGCCTTTCTGATTTGAAAGGCGACATCAACGTTTCGTTCGAATTTTTCCCGCCGAAAAACGAACAAATGGAAACCATGCTGTGGGATTCCATCCATCGCCTGCAAACCTTGCATCCGAAATTCGTTTCCGTAACCTACGGCGCAAACTCCGGCGAACGCGACCGCACACACAGTATCGTTAAACGCATCAAACAAGAAACCGGCCTTGACGCAGCCCCCCACCTGACCGGTATCGACGCCAGCCCTGATGAGTTGCGCCAAATCGCCAAAGATTATTGGGATAGCGGTATCCGCCGCATTGTCGCCCTGCGTGGCGACGAGCCGCCCGGCTATGAGAAAAAACCTTTCTATGCCGAAGATTTGGTCAAGCTGTTGCGCTCCGTTGCCGACTTTGACATTTCCGTAGCGGCCTATCCAGAGGTGCACCCGGAAGCCAAATCCGCACAAGCCGACTTAATCAATCTGAAACGCAAAATTGATGCGGGTGCAAACCACGTTATTACCCAATTCTTCTTCGACGTGGAAAGCTATCTGCGCTTTCGCGACCGTTGCGTGATGATGGGCATCGACGTTGAAATTGTTCCCGGCATCCTGCCCGTAACCAATTTCAAACAATTGACCAAAATGGCCCAAGTGACCAACGTCAAAATCCCAAGCTGGCTGTCTAAAATGTACGAAGGTTTGGATGACGACCAAGGCACGCGCAACCTTGTTGCCGCCAGCATCGCCATCGACATGGTCAAAGTCCTCTCGCGCGAAGGTGTCAAAGACTTCCACTTCTACACCCTCAACCGCAGCGAACTGACTTACGCCATCTGCCATATTTTGGGCGTGCGTCCGCGTTAATAAAACAGACGGCCTCCCCATTCTGATTTACAATATCGAACATTCAGGCCATACCGGCCTGATTAAAAATTCCAACTAGGAGAGTTAACATGACAACATTGCATTTTTCAGGCTTCCCGCGCGTCGGTGCCTTCCGCGAATTGAAATTCGCACAAGAAAAATACTGGCGCAAAGAAATCAGCGAGCAAGAATTGCTGGCTGTTGCTAAAGACTTGCGCGAGAAAAACTGGAAACACCAAGCTGCTGCCAACGCTGATTACGTTGCTGTAGGCGATTTCACTTTCTACGATCACATCCTCGACCTGCAAGTTGCCACCGGTGCCATCCCTGCCCGCTTCGGCTTCGACAGCCAAAACCTGTCTTTGGAACAATTCTTCCAACTGGCCCGCGGTAACAAAGACCAATTCGCTATCGAAATGACCAAATGGTTCGACACCAACTACCACTACTTGGTGCCTGAATTCCACGCCGATACCGAATTCAAAGCCAACGCCAAACACTACGTTCAACAGCTGCAAGAAGCCCAAGCTTTGGGTCTGAAAGCCAAACCGACCATCGTCGGCCCATTGACTTTCCTGTGGGTCGGTAAAGAAAAAGGCGCTGTCGAATTCGACCGTCTGAGCCTGTTGCCTAAACTGTTGCCTGTTTACGTTGAAATCCTGAACGCTTTGGTTGAAGCCGGTGCCGAGTGGATTCAAATTGACGAGCCTGCTTTGGCTGTCGACCTGCCTAAAGAATGGGTAGAAGCCTACAAAGACGTTTACGCCACTTTGAGCAAAGTAAACGCCAAAATCCTGTTGAGCACTTACTTCGGTTCCGTTGCCGAACACGCTGCTTTGCTGAAAGCCCTGCCCGTTGACGGCCTGCACATCGACTTGGTACGCGCTCCTGAACAGCTGGACGCATTTACCGACTACGACAAAGTTCTGTCTGCCGGCGTTATCGACGGCCGCAACATTTGGCGCGCCAACCTGAACAAAGTTTTGGAAACTGTTGAACCTCTGCAAGCCAAACTGGGCGACCGTTTGTGGATCTCCAGCTCTTGCTCTCTGCTGCACACTCCATTTGACTTGTCAGTTGAAGAAAAACTGAAAGTCAACAAACCTGACCTGTACTCTTGGTTGGCATTCACCCTGCAAAAAACCCAAGAATTGCGCGTTCTGAAAGCCGCATTGAACGAAGGCCGTGATTCTGTTGCCGAAGAACTGGCCGCCAGCCAAGCCGCTGCTGACTCTCGTGCCAACAGCAGCGAAATCCACCGTGCAGACGTTACCAAACGCCTGGCCGATTTGCCTGCCAACGCAGACCAACGCAAATCTCCATTTGCCGACCGTATCAAAGCGCAACAAGCATGGTTGAACCTGCCTCTGCTGCCGACTACCAACATCGGTTCTTTCCCACAAACCACCGAAATCCGCCAAGCACGCGCAGCCTTCAAAAAAGGCGAACTGTCTGCCGCCGATTACGAAGCCGCGATGAAAAAAGAAATCGCCTTGGTGGTTGAAGAGCAAGAAAAACTGGACTTGGACGTACTGGTACACGGCGAAGCCGAGCGTAACGACATGGTCGAATACTTCGGCGAACTGTTGAGCGGTTTTGCATTCACCCAATACGGCTGGGTACAAAGCTACGGCTCACGCTGCGTTAAACCACCTATCATCTTCGGTGACGTAAGCCGTCCTGAAGCCATGACTGTCGCTTGGTCTACTTACGCTCAAAGCCTGACCAAACGTCCGATGAAAGGTATGTTGACCGGCCCTGTAACCATTCTGCAATGGTCTTTCGTCCGCAACGATATTCCTCGTTCTACCGTGTGCAAACAAATCGCACTGGCTCTGAACGACGAAGTATTGGATCTGGAAAAAGCCGGCATCAAAGTCATCCAAATTGACGAACCTGCCATCCGCGAAGGTCTGCCTTTGAAACGTGCCGATTGGGATGCCTACCTGGACTGGGCCGGCGAATCTTTCCGCCTGTCCTCTACCGGTTGCGAAGACAGCACTCAAATCCACACCCATATGTGCTACTCCGAGTTCAACGACATCCTGCCGGCCATCGCCGCTATGGACGCTGACGTGATTACCATCGAAACTTCACGTTCCGACATGGAACTCTTGACCGCGTTCGGCGAATTCAAATACCCGAACGACATCGGCCCGGGCGTTTACGACATCCACAGCCCACGCGTACCGACTGAAGCTGAAGTTGAGCACCTGTTACGCAAAGCCATCGAGGTTGTACCGGTTGAACGTCTGTGGGTTAACCCGGACTGCGGCCTGAAAACCCGTGGCTGGAAAGAAACCCTGGAACAACTCCAAGTGATGATGAACGTAACCCACAAATTGCGTGCCGAACTGGCTAAATAATGTGAGTTAGATGAAAAAGCCGTCTGAAAATTTTCAGACGGCTTTTTTTATTTATCGGCATTTAAACCATAAATATTATAGATTCAAAAGCTTACAAAATCCCTGTCGTTGTATGATGTTCTTCCACTCCTGATGTGTACACGTTCTGAGTATGGTGATACACAGTCTCTTTAGTCGTTTCAACAATATGGTTGGCTTCTGACAAAATATCACTCAATGCCACTTTACTGCCGGTCGTATTCACCTTTTTCAGTGCTGCGCCGTTATGGCTATTGCCTTCAGAATACGTGTTGATGTCATTCTCAAAGCGCAGCCATGAATCATACAACTTGCCTTTAATGTCCGTCAGGATTTTGTTGTTGGCCACATTTAAAGATGCCTTACCCTTAGGGTTGGTACTGTGTACGTCTATCAAAGCATCATTCAAATCACCGCCAAGTTTCAATGTGTTATTGGTGATGTTGTACTCTTTAGCATTGCTCTTTAAATAAGCAAACTCGACATAGCCGGCAGATTCTTCACGCACGGAAATTTTGTTGTTGTGAATCGTTACCGCACCATGCATAGCGACATTGCCATGGTGTTCTTCCACATAAACCGGTACTGCGCCTTTCATAATCTTGCCGATATCGGCATCATTGCCGCTGATGGTAATGGTACCGCTACCAATGCCGTTTTTAGATAAAACGCGGTCGTAGGTATCGTTGATGACGGCAATCAGATATTTGGTGGATTCGCCGCTGATCTTGTTGTTTGCCATATTGAGCGTGTAATCCATTTTGCTTTCATGGTTACGGAACTCAATCGCGTAGGTCTGAATATTGTTTTGATAAACCGTCAGATTTTTAATGACATTATTGCTGATATCAAAATAGCCTTTGTCAGCCGAGTGCAAATCTTTGTATTGGGTATTGGTTTGCACCTGGATACCTGAATACATGTGGTAGTGCTTGCCCAAGTCATCATCAACATTCAAACGGAAGTTCGGGTCTTGAATAATGGTATTGCCGGTAATTTTGACTTTATCCATAGAAAACTGGCGGTTGTAGGCGACAATACCATACAGCCGGTCACCCGTTAACACATTGTTTTCAATGACAATGCCTGTGCCATCATGTACATCCAAACCCTTGCGGTAGTTGTGGTCGGTCGTGTTTTTACGGTATGTGATGCCGTAATTGTAGCTGCCGGCAGCCACGGCCATACCGTACCCTGTCCCGCCATCCGCTTCGTGGCCGTTCCAATCCAAACGGTTGCCCTCGCCGATAAAGTTTTGTTGGAAACCAATCAGCGCACCAGCAACTCGGTTGTGGTGCAGATACGAATCGACAATACGGTTGTTTTCACCCAAAGGCAGCGCTTCGTATTTTTCATCAATTTCGCCGCTTTGCACGCGCTCTTTAAAGGTCAGCTTATGGCCTTTTTCCGTTTCCAAAGAAGCGGTCGAGGTAAACATCACACCAGCACGATTGGCACCGGAAACCTCAACTTTGCTGATTAAAGTATTGTCCGCATCGTTGACCAAAATGCCGTTTACCTTGCCAAAATAGCTTAAGCCTTTGCGGTAAAAATCAGGGTTGGTATATTGAACCGACAAATCGGCAATGGTTTTATTGTTTTGCCCATCGATCAAGATACCGGCAAATTCGCGGATATCGTCATGGTTGGTGTCCGGATTGAATTCGCCTGTTTGCGCTTTATCAAACGTTACTTTGGTTTTGCCCATGCCCGAACCAAACAAGCCGCGCGCGCCGGAGACGGTTTTATCCATCACAATCTGATTGGAAATATAGTAAGTGCCATCCAAGAAGACCATGGCTTTTTCTTTGTGCGCCGCTTCTAAAGCTGCTTTAAATGCCTGAAGGCTGTCTTTTTTACCCTGCGCATCGGCACCAAAATCATTCACACGAACGTAATTGCCATACTCTTTAGATTCATACACGCGGTATTTTCCGGATAGACCTTCCCTGCCTTCGGCATGGTCGTCAATTTTGTTTGCTTTGCCTGAACTGAGGTGGCCGTCATGGCTATTGATTGCTTTTTTACCGGAAGAAACGCCCGCTATTTTGTCATGGCCGTCTGAATCCTTCAGATTCTTTTTATGGACAATCTCAACGGTTTCTTTTTCTTCGGCAATTCTGTCTTCCGCCTCTTTTTCTTTGCGTGCGGCTTCGAGTTTGGCTTTACGCTCTGCAACCGCTTTTTCGACTGCCGCTTTATGCGCTTCTTTTGCGCGCTCGACAGCTTTTGCTTTGGCTGCAGCAGCCTCGGCTATTTTTTTTGCTTTGGCTTCTTCGTAAACTTTTTGCCTTTCAGCCAGGACTTTTTCCATCGATTGATTAACCGGTTCTTTTGAAACAACGTGTTTGCTCGCCACTTTAGGCGCAATGGTATGTTTACTGGAAACGCTGCTTACAGAAGCAACGCTGGCCCGTGCAACATGCATTTTGGTCACAAGGCCGTCTGAAGATGATGAAGAACTGTCAAATCTTGCTGCCTCCGCCACATGCACTACTTCTCTCGTTACCGTATTTTTACCGCTTAATTGCTTAAGCTCAGGAGAAACCGACGGCATATCCCCCCAATTGTGGGTATGTATCCATTCTTTTAGAGGAGAAGATGATTTGGAGTTTGCTTCAGGTGTAGATGAGCCGTGACGAATGTGGGTACGGCCAAGAGGAGCAAGTTTATGTGACATAATCAGCGTATTTCCTTGTATCGAATATCGCCTTTCCTACCGCACAAGCGTGCGACAAAAAAGCCGATTGATTAAAGAGGTAAGACGGATTCTGTCGTAACAACAATTGCCTGTATAAAGGCCAAACTGAAGTTGGCCGCTTTGAGAAACTCGGCAGCGTTTCCCCTTCTGCCGGTTTTCTGATTGGAAACGGCCATGGTGTCAGACAGAACCCTTGGATGACTTTATATAGGCAATCTGTCCGCGTACCATGTGTCCGGTTATTTTTGACGGAAATGTATCAGAGTCCCTTTTTAATTGATTAGTTCATCCAAAGTTAAGTTATTTTTGATTTTTATAGCAAAATAAAAATGGTTTTATCTTGCATCGTTTTCCTTTTTGGCTTGACAGAGTGAATCCCGCGAAACCAAAAAGGAGGGAAATTCTAACACGATATGTTTTTAGCATTCCCCATTTAACTAAATTTACAAAATATACAGAATAAATATCTATAACTGTTTTTAACTTCTTCTAAAAATCAATAAAATTCGATATTTCCAATATGTATTTTTACAACATGACTACGCATTATATACCGATTATCTAAAAATACTACCGTTTGTTTAAAAAATTTAGCATTTTATTATCGCTTTCCCCATCAAAAAACCAATAAAAAAAGGCCATCTGAAAAAATATTTCAGACGGCCTTTTATATTCACTGCGTTCTACTTAACAAACTTCGACCAACCAGCCGTGTTTGTCTTCTGTCAAACCGTATTGAATGTCCGTAATTGCCTTACGGATTGCATAACCGCGCTCTTGGCTCTTCACTTCGATTTCTTTGCCGTCAATCACAAAAGAAGTTACCGGAGAAATAACCGCAGCCGTACCGGTCAGAATCGCTTCCGCACCATTCTCAATCGCAGTTTTCAGCTCATCGACAGTAAAGTTGCGCTCGGTAACGGTGTAGCCCAAATCTTTGGCAACAGTCAGTACGGAATCGCGGGTAACGCCGTGCAAGAATTCATCGGTCAACGGTTTGGTAATGATTTCATTGCCGTTAATCAGGATAAAGTTAGATGCGCCGGTTTCCTGAACGTCGCCATTCGGGCAGAACAATACTTGGTTTGCACCGTGCTCTGCTTTGGCTTTCAATACCCAAGGCATGGCGGAAGCGTAGTTGCCGCCGCATTTCACGCGGCCCATGTGCGGGGCGCAACGGATATGTTCGGTTTCCACCAAGATTTTAACGGGCGAACCGGCTTTGAAATAGTCGCCGACAGGAGAAGCCAGAATGTACAGCAAGGCTGTTTCGGAAGGAGAACCGGCTTTGCCGATCACAGGGTCGGTACCGATCAAAGTCGGACGCAGGTACAAAGCGGCAGGCGCGTCAGGGATTTCCTCGGCGGAGCGTTTGACCAATTCGATCAAAGCATTCAAATAAGCTTCCGTTTCAGGACGCGGCAGGTGCAGAATATCTGCGCTTTGCTGCATACGCGCAATGTTGGCGGTCGGGCGGAACATCACGATTTTGCCGTTTGCCTGACGGAATGCCTTCAAACCTTCAAAACATTCGCTGCCGTAATGCAGGGAGTGTGCACCGGGGGCGAGTGTCAGGTCTTTGGAAGATTGCCATTCTACCGGTTGCCATTTACCTTCACGATAAGCGATAACGGGCATTTCAGCGTGGAAAACGCTGCCGAATACGGCTGGGACTGGTCTGCTCATGATGATTGCCTTTCTTATTCTGATTTGTAAGATAATAACTAAAGACTGAACAATACGCCTTTCAATATGGGTTTGACAAGTACCCGTCAGCATTAAAGATACCCTTCCCATGCCGTCTGAAACATGCCGTCCTATCCGAAATCCGGCAAATCGTTTAAACTGATACCATTTTTCAGACGGCCTGCACCAACCGCGGCCCACCCGGAGCAACCCATGAAACTCATCTATACCATCATCAAAATCCTGATTCTTCTTGTTTTCCTCCTGCTGGCCATCACCAATACCCACACTGTATCCTTCTTCTACCTGCCCGGCCAAAACATCAATCTGCCGCTGATTGTCGTGCTTTTCGGTGCATTTATTATCGGTATCGTGTTCGGTATATTCGCCCTCTTCGGCCGTCTGCTGTCCCTGCGCAGCGAAAACAACCGCCTGCGCGCCGAAGTGAAAAAACATGCCCACCTTTCTGAAAAAGACCTGACTCCGGTCAAAACCGAAACACCGGCAACGGCTTCCGACACCGCTCCCAAAGCGTAACGCCACCAATCAATAAAGGAATACCATGGACAACGAATTGTGGGTCATCTTACTGCCCATCGTCCTCCTCCCCGTTTTCTTCGCCATGGGCTGGTTTGCCGCGCGCGTCGATATGAAGACCGTCCTGAAACAGGCCAAAAGCATACCGGCCGGCTTTTACAAAAGCCTTGACGCCCTCGTTGACCGCAACAGCGGCCGCGCCGCGCGCGAATTGGCGGAAGTCATCGACCAGCAGCCGCAGTCATACGATTTGAACCTGACTTTAGGCAAGCTCTACCGCCAACGCGGCGAAAACGACAAAGCCATCAATATGCACCGCGCCCTGCTCGATTCGCCCGACACAGTCAACGAAAAACGCGCGCGCGTGCTTTTTGAATTGGCGCAAAACTACCAAAGCGCAGGCTTGGTGGACCGTGCCGAACAAATCTTCCTCGGCTTGCAGGAAGGCGACATGGCACGCGAAGCCCGCCAACACCTTTTGAGCATCTACCAACAAGACCGCGACTGGGAAAAAGCCATCGAAATGGCGCAGCTCTTGAGCCATGACGAACAAACTTACCAGTTTGAAATCGCCCAGTTCTATTGTGAAATCGCCCAAGCCGCGCTGTTCAAGTCCAACTTCGACGCCGCCCGCTACAACATCGGCAAAGCGCTCGAAGCCAACAAAAAATGTACTCGCGCCAATATCATTCTTGGCGACATCGAATACCGTCAGGGCAACTTCCCTGCCGCCGTGGAAGCGTATTCCGCCATCGAGCAGCAAAACCACGCCTATTTGAGCATGGTCGGCGAGAAACTCTATGAAGCCTATGCCGCGCAAGGCAAACAGGAAGAAGGCCTCAACCGCCTTATCGGCTATATGCAGACCTTTCCCGATCTTGACCTGATCAACGTCATTTACGAGAAGGCCCTGCTGCTCAAAGGCGAAACCGAAGCGGCGCAAATCGCTGTCGAACTTGTCCGCCAAAAACCCGACCTCAACGGCGTGTACCGCCTGCTTGGTTTAAAACTCAGCAGTATGAACCCGGAGTGGAAAGCCGATACCGATATGATTCGTTCCATTATCGGCCGCCAGCTGCAAAAAAGCGTCATGTACCGCTGCCGCAACTGCCACTTCAAATCCCAAGTCTTCTTCTGGCACTGCCCAGCCTGCAACAAATGGCAAACCTTTACGCCAAATAAAATCGAAATTTGATCAAGCGTTAAGTATCAAAAAAGGCCGTCTGAAATCTTTTCAGACGGCCTTTTTATGACAACGCAAATATCAAAGTGGCTCAAAATATAGTCTTACACACCAACAATATCTACTCAACAATGCTGGTCTGCCCATGCCAACGCCGCTACAACCTGAGCTTCAATATCGGCATTAAAATCGCCGGCACGGTATGCATCGCGCAATTCTGTGCGACGGGTTTCATTTGCCGCAATTTGATTCAACACCACTTGTGGAAACTCGCTAAACACAGGCCCTGCCTCTTCATGTCCGATTAAAAACAGCGCAGGGATTTTTTGGTTGGTACGGACGATTTCCTGTTGGCGCGGATTATCGAAACGGCTGCTGTCGTCAAAATCGTTGCGGGCAATATAGTTGACGCGGATATTGGGATTCAACTCCGCCATTTTTTGAATAAACGGCACAAATACGCGGCAATCGGGACAATATGGCGCAGCGGCAAGCAGCCAGTTTTGCGGGCGGCTGATCTTTTTGACCACCGCTGCCGTTTGCGCCGATAGCTCGGTCGCCTGATAGAGCTGCTGCTGTTTCAATTTGTCTTCTTCGGTATCAAAATCCAAATATTCTGTATAAGTGGCCATGCTTTACTCCTGTTCTGTTGCATTGTTTTTCCCTGCCGCGCTGTTCAAAAGCGGAACAAGCAGATTGACGACGAGGTTTTCAAATAGCGGCTCTTCAAGCGGCGCTTCGTCCGAATGACCAAACACCAGCTTCACTTCGGTATATTCTTTCTGCCCTTTGCTCATTTTATTGCCGTTAAAAACATCATGGGCTTTTCTCAAGGCAGCATCCCAATCCTCTTTCTTGCTGTACTCCTCCGCCGCGGCAAGGCAGGTTTTGGCAAAAAATGGCAAGGGGGTATTTTGTCCGATTCGGAAATATACCAACCATTCTTTCAAAAGTGCCCTCGCCGCCTCTTGCCCGATGGCGGCATAGGTTTCGGTCTGCCCCAAGCTGACAATATGGGTTTGTCGGTTTGCAACGGATTTAGGGGCGACGGCGCAAAAAATCAAATGCTCCAATAAACGGGCAATGCGGTTAGGCGCATTGTCTTTTTGGTTTTGGAACACAATGCGTCCGCATTCGTAAAGGTTGCCGATGGTGCCTTGTAAAACCAAGTCGTCAAAGGGTTCTTCATAAGGTTCAGACGGCCTTTTGTCACTGCGTATCAGCTCGGCATCCACGTTTTTCGCAGATATTTGATACTGCTTCTGCCACAAGCCACCCAATTCGCCTACCGGCATCAGGCTTTCTGCATTCAGCCGAATGGCCGTATCTTCAAAATCTTCCCCTTTGCGCCGCGCATCCAAATAGGCATCGGCAATCCGGCCTTCATGTTGCGGCTCAAACGGTTCGGCAGATTCCCATGCGCCGTCCAAATACGGCTGATCCCAGCTTAAATTTCTCTTCAGCCAAACTTTGACAGGGTTGCGCCAGAAACTGATAAGCTCGCCCTGCTGAATGGTTTTGCCCGGCTCTTCCTGACTTAAAGCCTCAAGGAAAAACGGCTGCGCTTCCGCAGGCGGTTGGTTCAGCGCATCGGCGTAATCTTGGCGCGTACTGAAGAGGCCGTCTGAAAGCGCGTCCTTTTGGAAATAACGGCGCGAAAACGCCTGCAAAGGATGATGTTTCACCCATTTCTCCGCCAACTCGCGCCCGCTTTTCCCCGTCATGGCGGCAATGGTATCCAGCAGCTCGCTGATTAACGAAGACGGTGCAAACTCGGCATCATTGCGTATATCGCGGCCGATATAAGACAAATACAGCATTTCGCGCGCGCTGATTAAGGCTTCGAGGAAAAGATAACGGTCGTCGTCGCGGCGGGCGCGGTCTCCTTTTTTCGGATGTTTAGCAATCAGGTCGAACACCGCCGCTTTGGTATTGCGCGGAAAATCGCCGTCATTCAAACCCAACAGGCAAACCATTTTAAACGGCAGGCTGCGCATCGGCACCATACTGCAAAAAGTGATGCCGCCGCTCAAAAATCCGGCTTGGCTTTCACTGTCCAAAAAACGGCGAATATGGCGGATAACGGTTTTACACGGCAACAATCCCTCAAATTCGGCCAACTGCGCCTCTTCCTGCCATTTCGCCAAAGACTGCTCAAACTGCTGCTTGGCGTATTGGTCGTCCGTATCCGGAGCAAACAGTTTCTCCAGCAAATCGCGGCAACGCTGCACCCAGCCTTCCACATCGGCAGGCTCTTGCCATTGCGCCGCCATATCGGCCAAAGTACGGATAAATTCGGCAAAACCGCTGAATACGTCCAACTGGTTGACGTTGCTATGCCACGCGCTCACGCCCTGCCACATGCCGTGGCCGCCTTCGGGCAGCATCCAGCCCAAGGCCAAACGCTCTACCGCCTGCTGCCAAGTAAAGAGGTTGTCTTTACCCTCGCGCATGGTTTGGTCCAAACCCCAATGCACATTCAATCCGGCAACAGCCTCATGCAGCAGCGGCACATCTTCCTCGCTCAAACCGAAGCGTTGCAGCACCAACCGGCTTTCCAGCAAAGGTAAAACCTTGTCCACTTCAAACCGGCTTTCCAGCAAATCCAAAGTTTGCGCCAAAGCATACAGCAAGGGCTGACGGCGGCTGAGTTTCACATCCGAAATCGAATACGGCAACGCCTGACTGCCCGCCTGCTCCTGTCCAAAAACGGCTTCGATAAACGGACTGTACGGCTCGATGTTCGGCGTCAAAACGGCAATATCGTGCGGCTGCCAGTCGGGATTATTTTGCAACACCAGCGACAGCTCTTCTTTCAAAATCTGCAATTCGCGCAAAGGACTGTGCGCCGCGACAATTTTGACCGAACCGTCGTTCAACAGCTTGTCTGGCTCGATACACACCGGATTGCCGTCCGCATCGTGGACTTGAACCCAAGCCTGCTGCGCACCTGCCTCGCTTTCTTCCTGTTGATATAAGCGTTCAGACGGCATGATCAAGTTTTGGATATCGTTTTGCAGGCAATGCAACAAGGTATCGTCTTTTCCCTCTTCATAAACCTGAATATCCTGCTCGGTTTCCACTTCCGACAGAAAATCAAAGAAATCACGCCCCTGCTTGCCCAAAGAAGCCAACAGCGGATGCCCTGCCTGCGACAAATCCGCCTCATCGCCCCTTTTCAAAATCTGCGCCTCGTCGATGACCTCGCCCCAATATTGGCTGCTCGGGTTGAGCGCAAACACAAACACATCGCAATGCTTGGAAATTTGGTGCAGCAGTTGCAGATACATCGGCGCCATTGTCGAAATGCCGAATACGAACAACCTTTGCGGCAAGACCGATTTATCCAACTGCGCCAACAACTTTTCCCACAAGGCCACGCGGTGCGGCGCGGATTGGCTGCCATCGTCCAAATAACGCCACAACCGCGCCTGCCAATCCTCATCCTCGCCCAAACCCAGCAGCTTCCCAGCCTGCCACGCATCAATCCAATCCGGCCGATACACCAAATATTGGTCGAAAATATCGGCCATTTGTCCGGCAAGCTGATAATCTGCCGATGCCGAGCTTTGTAAATAACTTTCCAGCTTCAAGCGCACGTTTTCGTATTCCGGGGCCGTCTGAAACGCTTCGCTGCGGAACAAATCCAGCAAACGCCAACGCATGACCTCAGGCGAAAACGGGCTGAGCGGCGGCACATCGGGAACCAATTTACGCATCAGCTGCCACGCCAAACCGGCCGGCAGGCTGAACTTCAAATTCGCCGCCACGCCGAGTTTGCGCGCAAAAAACACATTCAGATACCGCCGCATCCCCTGGCTCTGCACCACCACTTCTTCCTGCGCCAATACCGCATCCAAAGGCAAGGCCTGATGAATATGCACGCACATTTCGGCAAGCGCTTCCAAACGGTCGGACTGATAAAGATAAAACATAGCAGACAATCTAAAAAACAATTGCCCACATTATAATGCCATTAGGACAAATGCTTCAGCAGAAGCAGCAAACAAAAACACAGGCCGTCTGAAACACATCGCTTCAGACGGCCTAAAACAAAACAAACCCATCGGCAGCCAATTATTAATTATTTATCGACCCCCTGTACAAACCGGCTTCTCCTATCCTATAATTCCCCACATTCGGAATGTAGCGCAGCCCGGTAGCGCACTTCGTTCGGGACGAAGGGGTCGGAGGTTCGAATCCTCTCATTCCGACCAAATACAAAACCTGCTTGAATCCAAGCAGGTTTTTTACATTCGGCAAGCCTATACTTCCAGCGGCGGGAAAGGCGCGCCTTCGGGATGTTTGTAGCGGTTGTACATAAACAAATATTGTTCCGGAAAACGGCGTATCCAATACTCGGTATTTTCATTGATCACGCGCGCATCGTTCTCCTTATCGCCGTTCAACTCGCCGCGCAAAGGCTCGATGTGCAAGACAAAACCTTTACCGTCGAGCAGACGCTCGCCGCAGAAAAACAAAGCCTTCACACCTTTGACTTGCGCCAGCTTGGCCGCCAACGTCATGGTGTAGGCAGGTTTGCCGAAAAAGTCCACCCACACGCCGTCGCCGCCTTCTTCCGGAGACGGTACATGGTCCGGCAACACAATGGTCGCTTCGCCGCCGCGCAGGGCCTTGATGATTTGTTTGACGCCCTGAATGCTGGTCGGCGCAGTCTTGCCCTTGCCGCGCACACGCCCTGCCTGCATCACCGCATCAAAAGCCTTGATTTTCGGCGGTTTGTACATCGCCGTCAGCGGAAACGGCAACTGCTGGCTGATGTAGCGGCCCGCCAAATCATAGCTGCCGATGTGCGGCGTGATAAACAGCAAACCCTCGCCCGCGCTCAAGGCCGTCTGAACATGTTCCCAACCGTTGACGCTGACAAACAGGTTTTCAATTTCTTCAGGCCGTCTGAAAAACGCTACCGGCAATTCCAAGCCGCCTTTTGCCGTTTCACGGAAAACTTTTTTCACTACCTCGTCCGTCGGGTTCAATCCGGCAAGTTTCATGTTTTCGAAAACACGCCGGCGATCTTTCGACAGCACGCGGAAACCCAAACTACCCAGCAGGTTGCCTAATTTGTGCAACCAAGCCAAAGGCAGCGCGGCCAAAAATTTAAAAACAAAGGTAACAAGCGTTTGCATAAGGTTTTACCAAAATGAAGTGAGCAGATTGTAAACGAAACAGGCCGTCTGAACAAAACAGACTTCGGGCAAATATATTGCGGCACACCTGCTTTTCTGCTACTATCCGCGCTGCATTAAGAGTTGGGAATTCCATGCCAACCTGCTTTTCAAACGGAAAGGTAAGGTGGACGGTTGAAAAACCGATGTGGCTCGCCAGAGCAATCCAAACCCGCTTAATGCGGGAATTTTTTTGCCTGTAAGAAACGCGCAACAGGATTCCGAAACAGCAGGCAAGTGCGAATGTTTCTCACTTGTATAGAGAAAAAGCGGAGTTTTTGTTATGATTTCCGCTGTCCGAAATAAAAGGCCGTCTGAAAACACAGCAGCCTGTTTTTAATGAAAGAATAGCAATGAGCGAATATCTGTTTACTTCCGAATCGGTATCCGAAGGCCATCCGGATAAAGTTGCCGACCAAGTATCCGATGCGATTTTGGATGCCATCTTGGCGCAAGACCCCAAAGCGCGTGTCGCCGCCGAAACCTTGGTCAACACAGGCTTGTGCGTATTGGCAGGCGAAATTACTACCACCGCCCAAGTGGACTACATCAAAGTCGCACGCGAAACCATCAAACGCATCGGCTACAACTCCTCCGAGCTGGGCTTTGACGCCAACGGCTGCGCAGTCGGCGTGTACTACGACCAACAATCTCCGGACATCGCCCAAGGCGTAAACGAAGGCGAAGGCATCGACTTGAACCAAGGCGCGGGCGACCAAGGTTTGATGTTCGGCTACGCCTGCGACGAAACCCCGACCCTGATGCCGTTTGCCATCTATTACAGCCACCGCCTGATGCAGCGTCAAAGCGAATTGCGCAAAGACGGCCGCCTGCCTTGGCTGCGCCCTGATGCCAAAGCGCAACTGACCGTGGTTTACGACAGCGAAACCGGCAAAGTAAAACGCATCGACACCGTCGTCCTGTCTACCCAGCACGATCCGTCTATCGGTTACGAAGAGCTGAAAAACGCTGTTATCGAACACATCATCAAACCGGTTCTGCCGTCTGAACTGCTGACCGACGAAACCAAATACCTGATCAACCCGACCGGCCGCTTCGTTATCGGCGGCCCGCAAGGCGACTGCGGTTTGACCGGCCGTAAAATCATCGTCGATACCTACGGCGGCGCAGCTCCGCACGGCGGCGGCGCATTCTCCGGCAAAGACCCGTCCAAAGTGGACCGTTCCGCCGCTTACGCCTGCCGTTATGTTGCGAAAAACATCGTAGCCGCCGGTTTGGCAACCCAATGCCAAATCCAAGTTTCCTACGCCATCGGCGTTGCCGAACCGACTTCGATTTCCATCGATACTTTCGGTACCGGCAAAATCAGCGAAGAAAAACTGATTGCCTTGGTTCGCGAACATTTCGACCTGCGTCCTAAAGGCATCGTCCAAATGCTCGACCTATTGCACCCGATTTACAGCAAATCTGCCGCCTACGGCCACTTCGGCCGCGAGGAGCCTGAATTTACTTGGGAGCGCACCGACAAAGCAGCCGCATTGAAAGCAGCCGCAGGCGTGTAAAAAAGCATGGAGGCCGTCTGAAAGGACATTTCAGACGGCCTTTTTTACATCTAAATATTCAAACCTTTTTACGAACGACACATCGTATTTTCACAAAACAGCGTAACAAATTTTGGATTGCTATGCCGCCTTTGTGAATCTACATAAATAAATTTGAAAGAATGCCTCATGAAAAAATGGCTGCTGGCTGTTTTACCTGCCACCGCACTGGCTGCTCCGCCTCAAGGCTTTTATCAAAATTACCAAGACTGGGACATTGCCTGCGACAATACCGGCACCTGCCGTCTTGCCGGATATCAGGCGGATGAAACAGAAACGCCGGTTTCCATCCTGTTTACCCGAAAAGCGGGGGCTAATGCCGCCGTTGCCGGCGAAGTTTCCCTACTGCCGTTTAACGACGATGATAGGCAACTCGCCCGTGTGGCGGCCCGCAGCGAATTGATGCTGAACGGCAAATCGCTGGGTAAATTGGCGCTGAACAAAAAAGGCCAAGGCAAATTGAGCAGCACGCAAACCAACGCCTTGCTCGAAGCATTGAAAAAAGAAAGCCAAATCAGCATCCGCTCTGGAAAATATGAATGGCATTTATCCGACAAAGGCGCGGCGGCGGCAATGTTGAAAGCGGATGAATTCCAAGGCCGTCTGAACACGCCTTCCGCGCTGATACGCAAAGGCAACAGCAGTCAGGCAGTCCTCAGCCCGCAGCCCAAACCCGTCATCCGCGCCGTTGCCGTACCGAAAACAGCAGGCGATATACTGGAACAAGACACACCGCGCCACAGCGCCGTCATGAAGCTGCTTCGCAACAGCAACCGCGTTTCTGAAGGCGAAGATAATTACTGTTACGCCCTGCATAATAAAGAGCAAATGGGTTGGAACCGCAGCCTGTATGTCCATCCGCTCAACGATCGTCAGGTGTTGATTTCGGCCATCTGTATCGGCGGTGCTTATCAAACCAGCGGCTACTATGTCATTGCCGACAAAAAATTAACCAAAATCGAACAAGTGCTACCACCAATGACATACGGCGGGCACGGCGGATTCGATGAGAAAACAGCCACCCTCAGCGGCAGCTTCAAAGGCCGCGGCATAGGTGATTGCTGGTCGGGCAATGCCGCAGTGTGGGACGGTAAAACGTTTGTCCGCAGTGAGGAACACACCACCGGTTCATGCAAAGGCTTCACGGGCGGCGCATGGCTGATGCCTATTTTTGAAGCCCGTGTTGAGCGTTAAAAGACACGGAATATTTACGATAGGAAGCAAAAGCCGTCTCAAAATTCCCGTTTTCAGACGGCCTTTTTCCTTATACAATAGCCACTTGAATTTCTATATACATTCTGAATAAAGGATACGGATTATGTTCGGCAAACAACTTTTTGAAGAAGTCAGCTCAAAAATCAGCGAAACCATCGCCAACAGCCCTGCCAAAGACATGGAAAAAAACGTTAAAGCCATGCTCGGCAGCGCGTTCAACCGCATGGATTTGGTAACCCGAGAAGAATTCGACATCCAACAACAGGTTTTGATTAAAACCCGTACCAAGCTGGCCGAATTGGAAGCCCGTTTGGCCAAACTCGAAGCCGCCCAAGAGCCTGAAGAAGCTGCTTTGAAAGCTGCCGAAGCCGCTGCCGAAGAAGCAGTTGCCGAAATCACACAACAAACCGAAACCGCCGAATAAGGCCGTCTGAAACATGTCGCTTGCTTTGGTTTACAGCCGCGCCTTAAGCGGTATGAACGCGCCGTTGGTCGAAGTGGAAGCCCACCTTGCCAACGGCTTGCCACATTTCAATATCGTCGGTTTGCCCGATACTGAAGTCAAAGAAAGCCGCGACCGCGTGCGTGCCGCCATCATCCAAAGCGGCTTCGACTTCCCCGCCAAGAAAATTACCGTCAACCTCGCACCGGCCGACCTCCCCAAAGAATCCGGCCGTTTCGATTTACCGATTGCCTTGGGCATTCTTGCCGCATCGGGACAAATTAATCCTGAAAAGCTCGCGCAATATGAGTTTGCCGGAGAATTGGCGCTGTCCGGGCTGCTGCGTCCCGTACGCGGCGCGCTGGCCATGGCATGGCAGGGAATGCAGGCCGGCCGTTCGTTCGTCTTGCCGCAAGAAAATGCCGAACAGGCGGCCGTCATGCGTGGCATTGCGGTTTATGGCGCGCGTTCTTTGGGCGAAGTGGCCGCCCATTTAAACAACATCGAACCGTTGACACAAACCGAATGCAAACTGCCACAAAGGCCGTCTGAACAAAGTAAAATACCCGACTTAGCCGATGTCAAAGGCCAACATACCGCCCGCCTCGCCTTGGAAATCGCCGCGGCAGGCGGACACAGCCTGCTGATGATGGGCCCGCCGGGTACGGGCAAGTCCATGCTTTCGCAACGTTTGCCCGGTATCCTTCCGCCTTTGACCGAAGACGAATTGGTCGAAGTCTGGGCATTGCGTTCGCTCCTGCCCAACCATCAACAGCAACTCGACAGCAACCGCCCTTTCCGCAGTCCCCACCACAGCGCCAGCTCGGCCGCCATGGTCGGCGGCGGTTCCGACCCGCGTCCGGGTGAAATTTCATTGGCGCACCATGGTGTGTTGTTTTTAGACGAATTGCCCGAGTTTGACCGTAAAGTATTAGAAGTGTTGCGCGAACCTTTGGAAAACGGCGAAATCCATATTTCCCGCGCCGCACGCCAAGCCGTTTATCCGGCCAAGTTCCAGCTCGTCGCCGCCATGAACCCCTGCCCTTGCGGCTATCTCGGTCATCCGTCCAAACCTTGCCGCTGCACGCCTGAAAGCATCGCCCGTTACCGCAGCAAAATTTCAGGGCCATTACTCGACCGCATTGATTTAACCATCGAAGTACCCAGCCTTTCCGCCGCCGAGCTGATGCAACAAGAAGCCGGCGAATCCAGTGCCGCCGTATTAGAACGCGTTACCACCGCGCGTAAAATCCAATACGGCCGACAAGGCAAGGTTAATGCCGAATTGAGTGTCAGCGAGCTCGATGGCAAAGCCCGCATCCAAAAAGAAGCGCAAGAAGCCTTGGGAACCATGCTCGAAAAACTGTCCCTTTCCGCTCGAAGCTTCCACCGCATCATGCGCGTCGCCCGTACGCTGGCCGATTTGGCAGGCGACGAAGAAGTCAGTAAAACCCATGTGATGAAAGCCATCGGCTTCCGTCGCGCCCTCTAACTTTTCAGACGGCCTGAATCTTTATGTTTAAGTAAAACTAGAGTAAACAAAGCATCAGGATTTTGCCGTCTATAACGGTTATTGATAAAATATCGAATTCAAACTCAGACAGTCTCCCCTCAGGCCGTCTGAACCCATTATTACAAGGTAAGTCATGAAAAAATCTACACAATATGGCAAAGGCTTGGCCGGTTTCTTTTTCGGCCTGATACTGGCAACAGGTATTATTGCCGGTATTTTGTTCTTCTTGAACCAAGGCAACCAAAACGTTTTCAAAGAGCTGACTCAGCCTAAACAAAGCGAAGAACCTGAAATCCTGAAGCCTCAAGACAAAGCAGAGAAACGCCCTGCTACCGACAACTCGTCCAGCCAAGCAGATGAAGAAAAAGCCAAAGCTGAAAAAGAAGCGGCGGAGAAAGAAGCCAAAGCAAAAGAAGCGGCTGAAAAGGCTGCCAAAGAAGCTGAAGAAAAAGCGGCACAAGCAGAAAAAGAGGCTCAGGAAAAAGCCGAGCGCGAAGCCAAAGAAAAGGCGGATAAAGCTGAAGCAGAAAAAGCCGAACGCGAAGCTAAAGAAAAAGCTGAAAAAGCCGCTGCCGATAAAACCGAACGCGAAGCCAAAGAAAGAGCAGACAAAACTGCCGCCGACAAAGCCGAACGTGAAGCCAAAGAAAAAGCTGCAAAAGCGGAAGCAGAAAAAGAAGCCGCCAAGAAAAAACTGGCCGAGAAAAAAGCCGAATTAGAAAAAAAACGCGCAGAAAAAGCCAAAGCTGAAAAAGAAGCTGCTGATAAAACTGCAAAAGACAAAAAAGCAGCTGACCAACTGACCGACAAACAAAAAGAGCGTGCCGAGCGCAAATTGGCTGAGAAAAAAGCGGCCGAAGCCAAGAAACAAAACAAGCCGACACCTGAGCAAATCCTCAATAGCGGCAGCATCGAAAAAGCTCGCAAAGCTGCAAATGCCTCTGCAACAAAAGAAAGCAGCAACGCCGCTGGCAAACAATCGGCAGAAAAAGCCGAAGCAGCTGCCAACAGCGGTAAAAAGGCATTCCTGCAACTTGGTTCATATGCAGACCGCTCCAGCGCAGATTCACAACGTGCGAAATTGGCTATTTTAGGTGTGTCTTCCAAAGTGGTTGAGTCGCAAAACGGCGACAAAACCATTTATCGAGTTCAAAGTAACACCATGCCGCAGGAAGCCGCTGTCAAACTGCAAAAAAACCTGCAAGGCCATAACATCAACAGCTTGATTCGTTCTACCAAATAATGGAATCCCTGATGAAGCAGCGTATGAAACAAACTATTGCCGCACTCAGCCTGAGCCTGCTCAGTCTGAGTGCGCAGGCTGCTACCGAAGGCGTGGACTATACCGTTCTTAGTCGCCCTATCCCGCAGCAGCAAGCCGGAAAAATTGAAGTACTAGAATTTTTCGGCTACTTCTGCGTCCATTGTTACCATCTCGATCCGGTTTTGTTGCAACACAGCAAAACCTTCGCCAAAGATGTTTCCTTACGGACAGAACATGTCGTTTGGATGCCTGAAATGTTGGGCTTGTCCAAGGTAGCCGCTGCCGTCAATCTTTCAGGTTTGAAATATCAAGCCAATCCAGTTATCTTCAAAGCCGTTTACGAACAGAAGATTAACTTGGCTGATGCAAATGTATTCCGCACATGGGTCGGCAAACAGACAAGTTTTGACAGTAAAAAACTGCTTCAAGCCTATAACAGCCCTGCTGCCGCATTGGCTGCTGCAAAAATGCAGCAATTGACGGAAACCTATCGAATTGAAAACACACCAACTGTCATTGTCGGTGGTAAATACAAAGTCAATTTCAACGGTAGCGACTGGAAAGCCGGTATGAAAACCATAGACGAACTCATCATTAAAGTCCGCCGCGAACAATCCTCAAAACCACTTTAACTATTCAACAAAAGAAAGACGGCCTCAAGGCCGTCTGAAAACTTATGGACATTCTGATTTTATTTAAAGCACTTATTCTCGGTATCATCGAAGGTTTAACCGAGTTTCTCCCTATTTCAAGTACCGGCCACTTGATTGTATTCGGCGACTTGATGAATTTCCAAAGCAACGGAAAAGTATTCGAAATCGCCATCCAGCTCGGTGCCGTATTAGCCGTCGTATTCGAATATCGCCAACGATTTGCCCATATCATAAAAGGACTAGGCAAAGAGCGAACAGCCAATCGCTTTGTGCTGAATTTATTTATCGCGTTCATCCCCGCTGCGATTGTCGGCCTCTTATTCAGTAAACAAATTAAATTACATCTTTTCAACCCGATTACCGTTGCTACCATGCTGGTACTGGGTGGTTTCTTCATTTTATGGGTTGAAAAACGCCAAGCAACAGCCAAACCTAAAGTCAACCATGTCGATGATATGCGCCCAATTGACGCATTTGTTGTAGGATGCGCCCAAATTTGTGCCCTTATCCCTGGGACATCACGTTCAGGCAGTACCATCATGGGCGGTATGCTGTGGGGATTAGAACGAAAAACAGCTACCGAATTTTCATTCTTCCTTGCCGTACCAATGATGATTGCGGCCACAGGTTACGACATCTTAAAAAACTACAAACTCTTTACCTTGCAAGATGTCGGACAAATTGCCATCGGTTTTATCGCAGCATTTATCGCCGGTTTATTAGCAGTAAAAGCTTTGCTGAAATTTGTTTCCAGTAAGAACTATGTTCCTTTTGCCTACTACCGCATCGTATTCGGTGGTCTGATTCTCCTTACTTGGATGCTAGGCTTAGTCAGCTGGAGCGAATAACCTCTCTCCCAGGACGTGCCCGCGCACGTCCTTTTTACTTTCTTATCTCCTTTCCACC
>ERZ1674149.135-NODE-135-length-22054-cov-23.236647_pt1 | contig 22054 bp, 20 predicted proteins | sample MGYA00581311_ERZ1674149 | MGnify/ENA primary metagenome ERZ1674149 (study PRJEB41354, sample SAMEA4873312) | human saliva metagenome | biome: human-associated habitat [ENVO:00009003]; feature: mouth environment [ENVO:08000002]; material: saliva material...
TACTTTTCAAGAGAGTTGTTTGTGTGTTTGCGTTCACTGTATGGTTTTTGGATAATAACCCTGGGCTTCCTTCGGGAAGTTGAGGCTTTTTATTCGGAAATTTTGAATAACGAAGTTATTCGCTAGATTTTCCGTGGTTATAGCAAGAGGGAAACGCCTGGTTCCATTCCGAACCCAGAAGCTAAGACTCTTTGCGCCGATGGTACTGCACTTTTGTGGGTGTGGGAGAGTAGGTCGCCGCGGGTTTTTTATTCAAGAGGGGAAGACCTTATAGGTCTTCCCCTCTTTTTGTGTACCCAAAAACTCTTAGAATGAAAACTCCTGGACGAAAGACACCTAACTCATCAGAGATGCAGAGGTTTAGAGACTCAGCTGAGAAGCAGAGGAACAGGGGACGCAACCTAGACAGCCTGCCAGCCTTGATGCAGGGGCGACGAGATGGGGAGTTCACAGATCCGCCTGAATGACGAAGCAGAGGGCACGGTGGAGAAACTCTTGGTACCTTAACAACAAGAGCAATCCACATCTCTACCCGAGCGAATAGAGAACACGCAAAGGAGCATCATCATGGCTGATGAGAAGAGCATCTACGAACGCTGGAGCGAAGAACGCCTCGACCCGCCCTTCCCCAAAGAATGGGGGCTGGATGAAGAAGACGAAGCCGAGTTGCTCTGGCCCATCTGGCCCCTGCTGTTCATGGGTGAATCTGATACTGAGCAGTACGTAGAAACCATTACCGATTATGTGATGGACGTACTCGGTCTGGAATACGATGGGGAGAACGAAGACAGCAAGCTCTGGGAGAAGCGCGTAGAGGACTACGTGGAAGAGCTCATCAAGCGTCGTCGTGCCTTTGCTGCTGAGCTGGGCATTACCCCCGAAATGCAGAAGAACTCCAACCTCAACCGTGCCTTCGCAGCGCTGGAAGAAGAAGGAGTCATTGCACGACAGAACTTCACCTGCTGCGGTACCTGCGCATCCGCAGAAATCTGGGACGAAATGGATGATAGCCGTGAATGGAAGGGATACATCTACTTCCATGAGCAGGACACTGAAAGCCTCGCTGAGAGCGGCGGAACCTACATCGGTTTCGGTTCCTTCCTCGCTTACCCCAGGGACGAAGAAAAATGGAATACCCTGAGCGATGCGCAGAAGGAAGAGATTAGGGCCCTTCACGAGAAGCTCTCCGCACAGTTGCTGCGAGAGACGGTTATTCCCATGCTGGAGAAGCACGGTCTGAGCGTGAAGTGGAATGGTAACTATGACACTCGCCCCTTCATTGGGGGAGTGGAAGTCTACAACATCCCCTAGCGGTAATGAGCTGAACCGGATGGGTGCCTCGGCGCTATACTTGTGCGCTACTTGTGGCAGGGGAGAGGAGCCTCCCAATGCTACAGAAGTTTACGAGGAAAATAAGCTGAGAGCGTGAGAACACACATCACAGCATCTCAGCCGGGTATTAATTAGCCGATAAGGCACCCATTCGGTAGGCTAGACGGGTAGCGCGGTACATCCACACTAGAGAAAAGACAGAACCTATCCACATGATAGGAACTGCTCGACATACCTTTCAGTTGCTATACGTAGCAGGAAGCTGAGCTTTAGAACGCCCGGCAGAGATCAGAAGGCGCCGAGCTCAGACGAGCACTGGCACTCTGAACCTCTGCCCTGATGGGTGCGTACTCCATAAGGAGTAGGCTAGAAGAAGTGGACGAACCGCCACCCATATTCCCAACCAAAGGAGCAGGCATGTCGACCGACGCCCGCGAAAAAGCCCGCCAGATTGCGGCCCAGCAGGCCAAGAAGAGCCCCAGCCAGGCAAGCCGCCGCTGGCTCCAGTTCGGCGTACTCGCCGTGGTCCTCATCATCGTAGGTATCATCGGCTTCGTCGTAGTCAACGGCAACAAGAACACCAAGGTAGCAGAAAGCGGCCCGGTGCCCTCCAGCGCCAACGAATACGGTGGCATTGTGCTGACCAAGGACGGCATCGTCCAGAACTCCTCCACCCAGGAGAACCGCGACTTCAAGCAGCTCGCAACCTCGACCTCCTCCGTGACCCCCATGGTCAACGGAACCGCAGCAGCAGTCAACACCATGCCCCCGGGCGTGCAGACCGCTGAAGAGGCATCCAAGAACGGCCAGCCCGTACGCGTGACCATCTTCCAGGACTACAACTGCGTGCACTGTGCAGAGTTTGAGAAGAAGTACGGTGAGGAAATCCAGAAGCTCGTCGAAGACGGCACCATCACCCTGGAAATCCGTAACCTGACCTTCCTGGACCGTTCCTCGCCCACCGCATACTCCGCACGTAACGCGGCAGCAGCATACTCCGTGGCAAACCAGGTCAGCACCCACGACTTCCTGAACTACCAGCGTGAGATCTTCACCCACCAGGGCAGCGGCGACATGAACAACCAGCAGATCGCCGACATTGCTTCGAAGTACCACGCCTCCATCGGCTCCGATATGAACGATGGCAAGTGGCGCCCCTTCGTGGACGTGGTCAACGCTGAATCCGCAAAGAACGGTATTAAGGGTACCCCCACCGTCTTCGTTGATGGTGACCAGTACACCAGCAACGACTTCAGCACCTTCCTGAAGGAAAAGATCGAAGCTAAGAAGAAGTAACCGCTTCGATACAGGAAAACCCGGTAACCTCCACGCGAGGCTACCGGGTTTTTCCATACACGGTGATGAGTACGAGGGGTGGGTGAGCAGCATACAGAGGTGGTGCTCATAAGGGGTAAAACGAAGGAAACGAACATACTATCACCCCATAATTTAGAAGTATTCTCAACCAAACCCTAAAAGAACAACTAAGCAGACTCAACCAAGAGAATAAGGTACACTGGACAGGTTGCCTCCTTAGCTCAGTTGGCCAGAGCATCTGTCTTGTAAACAGAGGGTCACCGGTTCGAATCCGGTAGGGGGCTCAGAAAAATCCTGGTTCGCACCAGCCTCATAGCAGAGGTGCGGATCAGGATTTTATTGTACGAGTGTCCTGTAGTGTCTAAGGGACCCGCACTAGCACATCGACATCCATCCTGAGGAACCGAGAATGTCTGAAACCTCCGGAACCCCGCAGGCTCCCGCCTCGCAGGGAACCTACACCACCGCCCCGCGCAGCATCAAAGCACGCGAAGCCAGCGACTACCCCCTCGAAGAGTTCATCGAATCGCGAGGATTCCGCCCTGAAATTCAGGGCCTGCGAGCCTTCGCCGTGCTCCTCGTGGTGCTCTATCATGTCTGGGTCGGCAAAGTCTCCGGCGGCGTGGACGTCTTCCTCTTCATCTCCGCCTTCCTGCTCTCGCTCTCCTTCATGCGCAAGATCAACGAAGGCAACCCCCTCAATCTCTTCAGCTACTGGATGCACGTCTTCCAGCGACTGCTACCCGTAGCCACCGTGGTTATCGCGGGTACCACCATTGCGTCCTTCTTCGTGCTCGCGCCCAGTCGCTGGTCGCAAACCGTAACCGACGCAAGGAGCTCCCTGTTCTACTTCCAGAACTGGAACCTCGCGTTCAGCTCCGTAGACTACTACGCCCAAAACGCCTCCGTGAAGTCACCCTTCCAGCACTTCTGGTCGCTCTCCATCCAGGGACAGATCTTCATCATCTGGCCCCTGCTCTTCGCCGCAGTAGCCTACGTCGTGCACCGATTCCGCGGGAACCTCTTCACCACCGCGGTATTCATCTTCAACACGGTGTTCGTCGCATCCCTGACCTTCTCCATCGTCGAAACCGACACCAACCAGGGATTCGCCTACTTCGACACCCGCACCCGCCTGTGGGAATTTGCCATCGGCACCCTGCTGGCAATGCTCACCCTCAAGTGGAAGGCACCCGAAAAGGCTCGAGTGGTTATGGGCTGGGTCGGTATCATCGGTCTGGTCACCTGTGGCGCAATCCTGCCCGTTGAACGAGCATTCCCCGGCTACCTGGCGCTCTGGCCCGTGATCTCCGGTGCGCTCGTCATCATGGCAGGCCGCACCAACAGCCGCTGGGGCATCGATCGACTGCTGGTCTCCGCACCCCTGCAGAACCTCGGCAACATCTCCTACGCCCTGTACCTGGTGCACTGGCCCATCCTCATCCTCTACAGCAGCGCCGTCGGTACCTCCCGCGTGAACTTCATCGAAGGTGCTGTCATCATCCTTACCTCCATCGGCCTGGCATGGTTGCTCATCCGCTTCGTCGAGAAGCCGCTGCGCTACCGCAAGGACCCCTTCGTACCCTGGCTCATGATGAAGATGCGCTTCAAGACCATCTTCTCGGTCAAGACCTGGGCAGACCAGCTCGCCTTCATCCTCGCGATCTTCCTGGTCGCAGGTGTACCCCTGGTAGCCGCACAGGCATGGGTAGGCTACCGCAACACCCAGTCCGAGCAGAACGCCGAACTGCAGGTACAGACCGCCAGCGAAAACTACCCCGGCGCCCGCGCTATCGGCGGCGCCCAGCAGGGACTCATTGACAACCCCATCCCCTCCGGTGGTGATGTCAAGGCCCAGTACGAGGGACTGAGTGACCCCTGCACTGGCGTCTTCGCTCCCTCCGACCCGGCACTCGCCAAGTACTGTAACGTGCAGAAGTACGGCCCCGAGGACGCACCGCTGACCATGGTCATCGGTAACTCCCACGCCGAGCAGGCGCTGAGCATCTTCAAGCCCATTGCAGAGCAGACCAAGACCAACCTGCAGACCTACCTGCTCGGTGGCTGCCAGTACCCGGTCCGCTCCGTCAACGCCGGTAACGAATGCTCGGAATTCAACACCAAGATGACCGAGGAAATTATCAAGCGTAAGCCGCAGACCGTGGTCTTCATCGCGACCATTGCCCAGGCACGCTCGAATGACGAACGAGCCGACCCGAGCCTCGACGAGACGGTCCGCCGCCTCACCGAAGCCGGAATCCAGGTCATCGGCCTGCGCGATAACCCACGCTTCGAGTACAACATCTACGAATGTGCTCAGAAGGCCGGTACCGACAAGAGCTCCTGTGCACGACCCGCAAGTGACAAGTACGCCGCAGAAAACCCAGCGAAGGAAATCTTCGACAAGTACCGCGACCAGGGCGCCGTCATGGTGGACCTGAAGGACCTGTACTGCCCCGACGGCATGTGCAGCCCCGTGGTTGGAAATATCTACGTCTACTTCGACGACAACCATGTCTCCAAGACCTACGGGCGCACCATGGCGCAGGAAGTCTTCCAGCGTGCAGCGGAAGGCGGCTGGCTCGTCAGCGGAAAAGTGAACTTCTAAAGTTCGCCAATATAGTGAATCCCCCGCGCTGTTCTCCAGAAATGTGAACAGAGCGGGGGATCCGCTATTTTCTTACCCAAAATTAGGATAGGCTAAGTTATGAGGCTCCGGGAGAAGCCGTAGGAGAAGAAAGGACGCCATGAAAGAAATCACCGAACGCACCCTTAAAGTCGAGAACGTCAGCCTCGGCTACGGCGAAACCACCATCGTCAAAGACCTATCCCTCGAATTCCCCAAGGGCAAAATCACCGCCATTATCGGCCCTAACGGCTGCGGCAAGTCCACCCTGCTACGCGGTGTCTCCCGACTGCTCAAGCCCCTCAACGGTGACTTCACCCTCGACGGTAAGTCAACCCACGAATACTCCATGAAGGGCTTCGCCCGCATGGTCGGGCTCATGCCCCAGCACCCCATCGCTCCCGAAGGCATTACCGTAGCCGACCTGGTCTCCCGAGGACGCTACCCCTACCAAGGCCTCTTCAAACGCAATAGCGCCGAAGATGACGAGGCGGTTGCTTGGGCTCTCGAAGCCACCGATACCATGTCCCTTGCAGAACGCCAGGTCACCGAACTCTCCGGCGGCCAACGCCAGCGCGTCTGGATCGCCATGGCGCTCGCCCAGGAAACCGATATCCTACTGCTGGACGAACCGACCACCTACCTCGACCTGGCACATCAGGTGGAGCTACTCGACCTGCTCTCGGAACTCAACGAACAGCGCGGCACCACCATGATCATGGTGCTGCACGAACTGAACCTCGCCGCCCGAGTCGCCGATTATCTCGTCGCGATGAAGGACGGCTCCATCGTTGCCCAAGGCGAAGCACACGATGTGCTCACCCGCGAGAACCTGCACACCATCTTCAACCTGAAAGCAGAGGTCGCCGATCCGTTTAACGACGGTAGCGTGGTGGTGGTACCGCACCCGCGTAGCGCGCCCGCAGCTGCCGGTTCAGCTATTGCATCCTAAGAAACCCCTGCTCATATCTGATAAAGAGCCCATAACAGTGGGATACTGGAGAGCAGGACGCACCGAAAGCTAAGCGAAGAAGCCGGCACACCCGCGTAGTGTGCCGGCTTCTTCCACAGAAGGGGCAATCTCTACAGAGGCCCGGAAAGAAGAACACAATGACGACCCCGCTCCTAGACCCCAATGGCAAGCTCAACGGTGAATCAGTACGCTACGTGGCAATCGGCGACTCCTTCACCGAAGGTGTGGGCGACGTTGACCGCCGCCGCCCCAACAACCTGCGTGGCTGGGCAGACCGCGTTGCCGAAGGCCTCGGTGCAGTAGACCCGCAGGCGCAGTACGCAAACCTCGCCATCCGCGGCCGCCTGCTCATCCCCATCCTTGAAGAGCAGCTGCCGGCAGCCTTGGAGCTGAAGCCCAACCTCGTCACCTTCTACGGCGGCGGCAACGACATCATGCGACCCAACGTGGATATTGACCAGCTCATGACCCGCGTCGACGAAGCCTTCGCCGCCATGCGCGCCCAGGACATCACGATTCTGACCATTACGGGCTTGGATGTGCAGGGCCAGGGCCCCTTCGCCCGTACCCGCGGCCGTACCGCCACCTACAACGAGCTACTGCGTGGTATCGCTGAGGACCACGGCGTGCACATTATCGACTACTGGCGCTGGAATGACTTCCTCGATTGGCGTCTGTGGGCTGATGATCGCCTGCACATGAACGACCTCGGCCACGAACGCTTCGCATCCCGCGTGCTGGCGCAGCTCGGCCTGCCCAGTGTGGTCACCGAGTCGGTACTGCCCCCGGAGGTGCAGCTGACCGCTCGCGAGAAGGTTGAGCAGGAGGCACGCTGGGTCCGCGAGTTTGCCCTGCCGTGGATTGGCCGCCGACTGAAGGGTACGAGCTCCGGCGACGGTGTGAGCCCTAAGTACCCGCAGTGGGTCCCTGCGGCAAGCCTTAAAAACTAACGCCCTTAAGAACTAATGCTGAGGGCGCGCGCGTTACGGCGTAAAACTGTAGGCCGGGGGAGTGCCCTGTGCTGTATCTGTATCGTATTTGTGCCCGCATCTACGCCGTAACTGGAACGGTAAATCCGCCGTTACCCGTACCGTTGGAACCCTTAAACCGCCCTTTAAAACCGGGGCGGAAGCGTTAAAACGAGAGTTAAGTACTCTTTAAACGCGTGTTTAAGCCTGTTTAACAGCCCTGCGCACACCGCAAGAATCGGTGGCGCGGGGCTGTTTAAGGCTTAAATCCGGCTTAAGCTGTTAATCTCACAACATGAATTTCACCGGTGTAATTTATCCCCGGTCACATAGAGAACATCCGTTCTTAAAAAGGCGTATTAATGCCTGACTAGGGGCGTTAAAGAATTCCTTAAAAACATCTGGACTTGCAAAAATACCCATTTTTGGTAGAATGGATAGGTATGTTTGCCGCTCGAAGGCAGGCGTGCATCCGCGAATCGAGCGCTTCGCTTAAACGAGGTGCAATCGGCTCAGAACACCGAGATTCCGCGGATTTTTAAGGCAAAATCCGGCGTGCAGGCTTGCACGAACCCCCGTATTTACCTAGAATTTAACGCTGTTCGTAGTGGTGGAAACGCCTCTCGACACTAATAAGCTTCACCGTTTTTCCCGCGGCGGGGATCGATGCGTGGCCTCTCACCCACGTGACGATCTCAAACACTCTAGCCCGGCGAATAACCCGGTGCTTCTACATTGGTGGCGGGACGCTCACGAGTAACATCGACTGCGTACCGTCATAAAAGTCAATCAATAAAGGAGTGAAACATGGCAGCAGTCTGCCAGGTGACCGGAGCTGTTCCCGGCTTTGGACACAGCATTTCGCACTCGCATCGCCGCAACAAGCGTCGATTCGACCCGAACGTTCAGAAGAAGACCTACTGGGTTCCTTCGCTGCGTCGTAAGGTAACCCTGAACGTGTCCGCTAAGGGCATCAAGGTTATCGATGCTCGTGGCATCGATGCCGTTGTTGCAGAAATCATCGCACGCGGGGAGAAGATCTAGTAAATGGCATCCAAGGCTAAGGACCTCCGTCCTATCATCAAGCTCAAGTCCACTGCTGGCACCGGTTACACCTACGTGACCCGTAAGAACCGCCGCAACAACCCCGACCGTATGGTGCTGAAGAAGTACGACCCCGTCGTTCGCAAGCACGTTGACTTCCGAGAGGAGCGCTAAGAATGGCTAAGAAGTCCAAGATCGCTCGCAACGAGCAGCGCAAGGTCATCGTCGCTCGCTACAACGAGAAGCGTATCGCGCTGAAGAAGACCCTAATCGACGAGAACGCTACCCCCGAGGAGCGCGAAGCAGCACGCGTGGCACTGCAGAAGCTGCCCCGCAACGCTTCCCCCGTTCGCGTGCGTAACCGCGACCAGATCGACGGCCGCCCCCGCGGTACCTTCCAGAAGTTCGGTATCTCCCGCGTGCGCTTCCGCGAGATGGCACACCGTGGCGAGCTGCCCGGTATCACCAAGTCCAGCTGGTAAATCTGGTATTTTAGTTCCTAAACGGTTTTCCGTCGTTACCGACGGTCACTCGCTTTAGACTCAAACCTTAAGTCTCTGGAAGGGGCACCCTAATGGCTAAGAACCGTACCGAACTCGTTGCAGAGGTTGCAGAGAAGTCTGGCAAGAGCCAGGCAACCGTGAATGCAGTCCTCGACGCAGTGTTCCAGGTTTTCGAGTCTTCCGTCTCCAAGGGCGAGAAGATCACCATCCCCGGTTGGATGGCAATCGAGCGCACCGACCGTGCAGCTCGTACCGGCCGTAACCCGCAGACCGGCGAAACCATCCAGATTCCCGCCGGTCACGGCGTGAAGCTGACCGCAGGCTCCAAGCTGAAGGCAGCAGTCGCTAAGAAGAAGTAATTCTTGAGACTTTGAATCTGCTAAAGACCCCCACCGTATGGTGGGGGTCTTTTAGTATGTCCAGATGCTCTCTTGGTGATGAGGATGCGGGTTGCTGGGGAGCGGTTCAGCTGGCGAAGAGGTTCAGATGGCGGGCTGGGAGGTGACGGGCTTAGATGGGGGGCGTACTGCGGGGAGCGTATGCAAGGTGGATCTTCAAGACCTTAACCCTCAACTCGAGCCATAAAACACAGAAAGTAGCTCGGTTCACAGGAGAAGCTATGATGCACTACAGAAAAAATAAAGAAAATTTATACATTTAAGCAGAAAGCTATGCATGAGCTGAGCGAAAAACCGGGATTATCAAACCCTGCTGGGAAAAATACTTATACATTGTCGTCTGGACACAGCTTAAACACAGCAAACTAAAGCTCAATCTTAGACTCACACCCTAAGCTGGAATCACCGGCGAAGGAAAAGCCACACACCATACAAACGGCCCACCCCAACCGGAAAATCAACCATACAAACCCCGGACGATTGACCCTCCGGGACGCACAAGGAGAACCACCTCATGGCACGCCCCGCTCAGCATACTTCCGCACAGGCCACCAACCGTCGCTTCCGCACCGGCGCGGCAGCACTGTCCCTGGCAGCAATCGCAGCACTCGGTCTGAGCGCCTGTGGCACCCAGAACACCTCCAACCCGGCACCCACCGCCACTGCAACCGCTAAGGCATCCTCCACCGCCGACGCGGCAGTCAACGCGGGCAACGGCAAGGTTACCGTCAAGGCAAGTGACGCAGCCTCCCCGAGCGCCACCGCAAGTAGCTCCCAGGGCACCGTGACCGTCACCGAAGGCGGCGTCACCGTCAACGGTGCAAACGGAACCGGCGTCACCGCAGATGCTAGCGGCAACGCAACCGTCAACGGCGGCTCGGCTTCCAGCAACTCCGGCTCCTCCGCAAAGGTCGACGAGAAGGCCGGCGAGACCACCGCTAAGAGCGGCTCCAACGGTGCCGGTAGCGGTTCTGTGACCGTCGACAGTGGAACTGTCAGCGCATCCAACGGCTACAAGTTCATCGAAATCAATTCTGATGGCAGCTGGTCCTACCACGCCCCCAACGACGACATCATTCAGGTCCGGGCTGACGGTTCCTGGGAGCGCGTCGGTAACGGCGTCGTTGAGGTTGACGCAGACGGCTCCTGGGAACAGACCGGTGAGAACGGCGTCATTGAAGTAGAAGCTAACGGCACCTGGGAACAGACCGGCGGCAAGGGCTCAATCGAAGTACCCTCCGTACCCGTCAAGCCCGCCGGCGCTACCGTGGACCCCGTCAAGCCCGTCACTCCCCGCCGCTAAGAAGCCGACTGACAAACCGGGCGAAAACGTGGGCTATCCCACCCGCTAGAATGCGGATAAACGCCCCCACGCCCGGATAATCACACCCAAACTCGATAGAATTAACGCGGTTGGTTAAACCGATAATCGTTATGGAATCCCACAAGGATCCTGCGCACGACGCGAGTACGTCGCCAACTAGCCGCACCATACTCAACAACCACAAGGAGAAACAATGGCATTCGCCCCCGCAATGAAGAAGACCACCGCTGTCCTGTCCATCGCCTTCGCAGGCGCACTGGGCCTGAGCGCATGCGGCTCCCAGTCCTCTTCCACCACCACCGCGACTGCATCCGCATCCGCTTCGGCAACTGCGTCCGCAAGCGCATCGGCTAAGGCATCCTCTGCGGCAACCACCTCTGCAGCTTCCGCTTCCGCTACTGCAGATGTGAAGGTTGACAAGGACGGCAACGTCACCGTCAAGGCTAACGACGGTGCGGGCAACTCCGCAGACGTGAAGGTCGGCGCAGACGGCAAGGCTTCCGTTGACGCTAAGGATTCCGAGGGCAACTCCTCCAAGGTAGAGTCCGACGAAAAGGGCACCAAGGCTGAGTCCAAGGACTCCGAGGGTAACTCCTCCTCCGCAACCGTAGAGGGCGACGTCGTTGTCTCTGAGGACGGCGGCTGGACCATTCAGGGTGACGAAGGTCAGGTAGCTGTACAGGCTGACGGTTCCTGGAGCCGCCAGGACGCAAACGGCCAGGTCGCAGTCAAGGCTGATGGCTCCTGGAGCATCCAGGCTAACAGCGGCCTGCAGGCAACCGTGGACGCATCCGGTGAAGTAACCTCCATCGTTGGCGGCGAGAAGGCAGACCTGAAGGCTCCGAAGGTTCCCGCAAAGCCCGCACAGGCTAAGGTCGCCCCCGTCAAGCCCGCACAGCCCAAGTAAGCTGTAAAGAGCTAACAGCGGCTTGTGGCGCTCGTAGAGCGTGACAGTCCGTGACTTATGAAGACGCCCCGTGCGCATCCGATAGTGATGCGTGCGGGGCCGTTTTGCGTCTTCAAGTTGCGCTGAACTCCTAGGGAAAATAGGAAGCTTCGCATAACTGTTGTTAGGATTAGGGAGGCGCTCAGAATCTAGCTCTCACTCAACTCTCACTCAACAAACAACCACACTATAGGTCTCCCCGGCATAGCACGGGGATCTACCAGAAAAGAGAACACAGTGAAGAAGTCTATGGCTGTTCTGTCCCTGAGCCTCGCCGCAACCTTCGGTCTTGCAGCCTGCGGCGGCAACTCCGGCACCAACTCTAACTCCTCCGCATCGGCAAGCGCATCTGCTTCTGCAACCGCAGGTAGCTCGAGTGCCTCCTCCAGCGCGTCTGCCTCGGCGAGCGCATCGGCTACCGCTTCCGCAAACGCAGGTAGCTCGAGCGCCTCCGCTAAGGAATCCGAAAGCCAGAAGAGTGGACTGTCGGGTGCTTCCTCCATGCCCACGGACCCCACCGATAGCAACTACGGTCCGCAGCTATACGCGCATTACAAGGAAGCCGTCGAAGAGGCTAAGAAAGACCGCTCCGCCAAGAAGACTACGAACACTGAAGGCAACGTGTACACTGCCCCTGACGGAAGCATCGCTGTTGTCGAAGCTAAGAACGGTAACTACATCAGCATTGAGAAAGACGGTAGCTGGGTACGTGTGACCCCTGAAGGTGAGGTTGCCGCCGTGACTGATAAGGGCGGCTGGGTTGCCGTCAAGCCTAACGGTGAAGTAATTAGCGTTGATGAGAACGGTGCGGCTTCCATTATGAACGTTAAGACCTCGGAGGTTTCGGGCGACTACCAGTCCCTGGAGCTGCCCAAGCCCCCGGCTCCTGTGGGAGACCTGCCTGCCCCGAAGAATCCCGTTAAGCCGACCAGCCTGGCTACGAACTAAACGTATCCACTACATAGCTGGTGACTAGCTAGACCCGTTCGCCCCGTGCGCATCCGAGCGTGATGCGTGCGGGGCGTTTTTGCGTCTTCAAGCCGCGCTGAGAAGACCAGTAGAGCTGAGATGACCCGTAAGCGGGGGAGGGGGCACCGCACCATCTCAGGGAGCTTTCAGGTCGCGGTGCTAGCATGGTGGCGTACACCGGGCATACCGGAGTACAGGTCAACCACACTACGCACTGCGCCGTTGCAGAGCGGCGCATACAGAAAGAGAAAATACAGTGAAGAAGTCTATTGCTGTTCTGTCCCTGACCATTGCCGGTGTCCTCGGCCTTGCAGCCTGCGGCGGCAACTCCGGCACCAACTCCAACTCCTCCGCATCGGCAAGCGCGTCCGCTTCCGCAACCGCTTCCGCAACTGCCTCGGCACCCGCAAGCACCTCCGCAGCAGCAACCAGCAAGAGCACCACCTCCGCAGCAGCTGAAACCACCAAGGCAGAAACCAAGGCCACCCAGGGTACCATCAGCACCCCCACCGACCTGCCCACCGATGCAAACGAAGCACTCAAGAAGGCTGAAGGGTCCGCCCAGCAGGCAGGCTCCGCAGGCTACACCGCCAGCAAGGAAGCCCTGAACGATTTCAAGACTGAGGCCGGTGTGAAGAAGGCGCAGACCAGCGACGGCACCGTCTACTACAACGATGAATTCGCTGCCTTCGAATCCAAGGACGGCGCTATTGTCAGCATCCAGAATAACGGTGTGTGGACCAGCATCGACGCCAACGGTACGACCATCGTCGTGAGCAATGACGGCTCCTGGATTAAGACCAACCCCAAGGAGAACCTCTACACCGTCGTCAAGGCAGACGGTACCGCCTCCGTACTGAACACCAAGACCTTCGAACAGGCAACCGATGTCTCCACCATCGAGGTCCCGAAGGCCCCGGCCCGCATCGACGGCTTCAACGGCACCGCTAAGACCCCGGTCAAGCCCACCAAGATTGCTGACCTCTCCGAGGTCGCAGGCGCCAAGTAATGCAGACGCCAAATAAAAACTAGCCCCTGCCCTCTGCCCCCGGGCCGAACAGCCCGACAGAACAGGGGCACCAGCGCCCCGCACGTATCCGACCGTGATGCGTGCGGGGCGCTTTGCGTCTTCAAGCTGAGCTGGGAAGACCCGTAGAGCTGAGAAGACCAGCGAAAGTAGCGGGGGAGGGGGGGGGAGCACCGCACCATCTCAGGGAGCTTCCAGGCCGCGGTGCTAGCATGAGGGCATACACCGGGGAGGTACCCGAGCACAGGTCAACCACATTACGCACTGCGCCGTTGCAGAGCGGCGCATGCAGAAAGAGAAAATACAGTGAAGAAGTCTATTGCTGTTCTGTCCCTGACCATTGCCGGTGCCCTCGGCCTTGCAGCTTGCAGCGGTAATTCCGGCACCAACTCCGGCACCAACTCCTCTGCATCGGCTAGCGCGTCCGCTTCTGCAACCGCTTCCGCAACTGCCTCGGCCCCTGCAAGCACCTCCGCAGCCGCTGAAACCACCAAGGCAGAAACCAAGACCACCCAGGGGACCATCAGCACCCCCAGCGGTCTGCCCAGCGAAGCAACCGAAGCACTTAAGAAGAGCGAGGACTCCAACCAGCAGGAAACCTCCGCATTCTACAGCGCCGTCAAGGAATCCCTGAACGAGTTCAAGAACGAGTCCGATGTAAAGAAGGTACAGACCAGCGACGGCACCGTCTACTACAACTATGAAGTCGCTGTCTTCGAAACAAAGGACGGCGCTATTGTCATCATCAAGAATACCGGTGCGTGGAGTAGATTTGACTCCAACGGCGGAACCATCGTCGTGGAAGAGGACGGCTCCTGGATTAAGACCAACCCCGAGGACAACCTCTACACCGCCGTCAAAGCAGACGGCGCCGCTGCCGTGCTGAACACTAAGACCTTAGAGCAGACAACCGACCTCTCCACCATCGAGATCCCGAAGGCACCTGCCCGTATCGACGGCTTCCGCGGCACCGCTAAGACCCCGGCCAAGCCCACCAAGGTTGGTAACTTCTCTGAGATTACAGGCCTCTAGTAAAAAATAGCTCCTGCCCCGGGCCGAACAGCCTGACAGAACAGGGCCACCAGCGCCCCGTGCGCATCCGACCGTGGTGATGCGTGCGGGGTGCTTTCGCGTTCAGAAGGAGGGGGCTCAGGCTCTTCCCAGACAGCGGTGCTAGGATGTGGGCATGCCCGAAGCTGGGCATTACCAACCACATCCATACACAGCGTTGTGATGATGTCGCGACGCATGACGGAAAGAGAAATCCGCCGTGAAGAAGTCTATTGCTGTACTGTCTCTCAGCGTGGCAAGCCTGCTCGGTCTAGCCGCCTGCGCCCCCTCCATAAAAGCGCCCGTAGCCTCCGGAAGGTCCGCATCGGCAAGCGCCTCCGCTTCACCCTCTGCCTCGCCCTCTGCACGTAGCGAGAGCTCATCTAGCCCCTCATCTAAACCTACTTCGAGCGCTTCTGGCAGGGCAACCGCTAGCAGCGACGCAACGCAGGGAGCATCCTCAGCGGTAGGGGCTGACGAGATGCAGTACAAGGCCAGGAAACACTACGAAACGTACTACCAAAAAATTGCCGAGGCTGAGAAGGACCCCGCCGTTGTGAAGGGCGAAAACGCCGATGGTAAGACCTACATCTTAGAAAAAGACAAGCTTGCTATGGTCGTGGGGAAGAACAATGAATACATCATCTTCCACCAGCATGACGGGAACTGGAGCCGTCTGAGGCCTAACGGTGAGCTAGAACTAACGTACTCCGATGGGGCCTGGGTCAGGGTAATGCCGGACGGTGAACGTATCGCAGTCAAGGCGAGCGGTAACACCAACATTGCCTACCATCAGGGCGATGTATCCGAGGACATCATTACCTCGCTGAAAACCCCCGAAGTCCCCGCCCAAGTGGAAGGTTTCGCGAGCGTCCCCCAAAAAACCTGTAAAGCCGAAGAAGCTTGGCACGGTTGTGGGCACGAAGTAAAAAGCCTCGAGCGTCTCGGTCCGTGCGCATCCGTTTTGGATGTGCACGGACCGATTTTTAATATCTGCCTGCGCGTCTCTACCTGAGACGGGGTTACTCCTTTGGGACAAGCTGCACGCGGTCGCTTGCAAACTCGAGACCGAGTCTCTGAAGAGCCGCACAACTCTCAACAACAGGGAATATGACTTAATATGACGGGTCGTTAAGCCCTCAAGTCACAAAGCTCAACTCCCAGCGAACCACCCACCCCACGCTGGCATAATGGGGACAGCAAACCAACGCGCCCACACACGGCGCACCCAACAGGAGAGAAAACCATGAGCGAGAACACCACCCGCAACGTACGCGTACGCGCCAGCGAACTCGAAGGCCGAGCCTGGCTCAACACCGGCGACAAAAACCTCACCCTGGCCGACCTTCGCGGCAAAATCGTTATTCTCGACTTCTGGACCCTCTGCTGCATCAACTGCCTGCACGTCCTCGACGAACTACGCCCCCTCGAAGAAGAATTCTCCGACGTACTCGTCACCGTCGGCGTCCACAGCCCCAAATTCGAACACGAAGCAGACCCCGTAGCGCTCGCCGCAGCCGTCGACCGCTACCACATCACCCACCCCGTACTCGACGACCCCGAACTGACCACCTGGCAGGCATACACCGCCCGCGCATGGCCCACCCTCGTCGTCGTCGACCCCGAAGGTTACATCGTCGCCCACCTCTCCGGTGAAGGCCACGTACAGGGCCTCACCTCCCTCGTACGCGAACTCGTCGCAGAACACGAAGCGAAGGGCACCCTGCACCGCGGCGACGGCCCCTACGTGCCCCGCCCCAAGGCAGCAGGCACCTACGCCTTCCCCGGCAAAGCAATCGAACTGCCCGCCGAATTCGGTCCCGCAAACCTCTTCGGCAACCGCGAACGCACCTACCTCGTCGCAGACAGCGCACGCCACCGCATCCTGCAGGTAGCAGCCGACCTCAACACCGTCATCAACACCTACGGCGGCGGCGACGACCCCGTGAACCACCCCGTCAAGGGCCACGTCGACGGCACCGGCACCGAAGCACGCTTCAACGAACCCGCCGGCCTCGCCCTCGTACCCGAAAACCTGCGCGAACAGCTCGGCTACGACGTGCTGGTAGCCGACACCGTCAACCACCGCCTGCGCTCCCTCAACCTGAGCACCGGCGAAGTGCGCACCCTCGCAGGCAACGGCGTGCAGCGCGTCATCGACGGCGACAACGCCATCACCGGCGACCCCAACCACATCCCCGCCGGCGTACCCGCCACCGAAATCGCGCTCTCCTCACCCTGGGACGCCGTCTACTCCCGCGAAGCCGGCCAGTTCATCATCGCCATGGCAGGCACCCACCAGCTCTTCGGCTACGAACCCGTCAACGGCACCGTCAGCATCTTCGCAGGCTCCGGCGTCGAAGGCCTCGCCGACGGCCCCGCCGCCGACGCCTGGTTCGCCCAGCCCTCCGGCATCATCGAAGCACGCGACGGCAGCCTCTGGGTCGCATGCTCCGAAACCAGCGGCCTGCGCCACATCACCTTCACCGAAGACGGCGTACAGGTCACCTCCGCCGTCGGCAAGGGCCTGTTCGACTTCGGCTTCGTCGACGGCGACTCCGACACCGCCCGCATGCAGCACCCCCTCGGCCTGACCGAACTGCCCGACGGCTCCATCGCAGTCGCAGACACCTACAACGGCGCTATCCGCCGCTGGGACCCCGCAACCGGCACCCTCGGCACCCTCGAACGCGGCCTCGACGAGCCCTCCGACCTGCTCGTCGAAGAGGTAACCGGCGAGGACCCGCGCCTCATCATCGTGGAAACCAACGCGCACCAGCTCGTGCGCGCCTCCATCCCCGCCAAGGCGCAGCACGTCGACGAAGGCGCCATCACCACCGCACGCCCCTCCACCAAGCTCACCGGCGGCACCCTCGAATTCACCTCACGATTCACCGTGCCCACCGGCCAGAAGCTCGACACCCGCTGGGGCGACCCCACCCAGCTGAAGATCTCATCCACCCCCGAGAACTTCATCCTGGAAGGCGCCGGCACCTCCACCGGATTGACCCGCACCCTCGTACTCAACCCCGAAATCACCGAGGCAGTCCTGCACATCACCGCCCGCGCCGCCGCCTGCGACGGTACCCCCGGCGGTGACATCCCCGAGCATGCAGCATGTCACCTCTACCAGCAGGACTGGGGTATTCCCGTCGTCGTGACCGGTGACGAGGCAGATGAAAGTGAGCTCGTCCTGGACCTGCGCGGTATCAACTAAGGATCTATAACAGAAAATAATTAAGGGTCAGTATTATCCTCGCTCCTACAGGGGCACCCGTCCTCGCTTCGCTTCGGGCACCCTGATGTCGCTACGGATAATACTGACCCTATTTCTGTTGTGCCGCTCTGATACCGCTGCGGATAGTGCCGGTTCCCTTTGCACTTTTAGGATTGTGGGACGCGAAAGGGCCGGGTCATCCTCGCTCCTACAGGGGCACCCGTCCTCGCTTCGCTCGGACACCCTGATGTCGCTACGGATAACACCGGCCCTTTCTCAGCCCATATAAGCCACGAGCCAGTATGCTCTTCGCTCCTACAGGGGCACCCGCCCTCGCTTCGCTCGGGCACCCTGATGTCGCGTTCAGAGCATACTGGCTCTCGCACAGCTCAGCGGCTTTAGAAGGAGACGTGGACCGCCTTCGCATCCGCCTCAACCGACGCCTTCAACGTAAACGGAATCTCCTTCTGCACCTGCGAACGCGCACCCGTAAACAAATCCAACTGAGTAAACGACACCTTCGCCGTACCCGACATCGGCTTCAACGACCACACACCCGCCGAACTCACACTCACCTGCGGATCCGCAACCTTCACCACAGACCACTTCACCTCAGAATCCACACGACCCGTAAACGCATACTCAAAAGGGCACCCACCAGGATAAAGAGTGCTCTGCTGCGTGCACTTCTTCAAATGATCCTGCACCTGCTCCTTCACCGACGACAACGCATTATCACTCGGCTTCAACTCCATACGCACCGAATGATTCGCATCCTGCGCAGTCACCACCTCATTCACCTTCTGCGCCGTATAAACCGTAGAATCATACGACACCGCATACACACCCGGATAAAACACCGGGAACGACGCCGCACCATCATCCACCGCAACCTTACGGTTATTAATCGTTGCAGCCTCCACACCCTGAATATTCACCTTCACCGACGGCAAAGACGCCTCATCAATAGCCCACTTATCAAAAAATCCCCAATGCGTACCCGAACGGTGCAAACGAAAATCCGTATGCTGCTGCGAACCCTCCAACGTATAGGACGCACGCACCGTCGCATGCTCACCATCCTCGCTGGTCTCCACCACCTCATACGACACCTCACCCAACGAAGACACCGAACGCCTCAAAGCATCCCCATCCAGCAGCGACGCGTCACCCTCAGGAATCTGCGCACCCAACAAACCACGCGCATACGAACCATTACCCGTACGCAACGCATGAAAATACTCCCGCACCTGACCCGTCGGACCATACACCAGCTTATTCGTCATAACCAGCGCCGCAGCAGCCACAGAAACCGCCACCACAACACCGACCATCCACATTGCCAGGACCCGCTCCACGGGAGAAAAATTACGCATAGAACCAGAGTAACGCAGGTAGTCCGCTAGGTTTCACGCACCGCACACACTAAAGTTGTGTATATGGCAGAACGCGCTCACGAAGTCCCCGCCAAATACGGCGAAGTCAACGAACTATTCCACCCCCGCATGCGCTCCTACGGCAGGCGCATCGAAGCGGCACTCCCCGGCACCATCGTGCTACTCGCCGCGCTCGCCTTCATCTTCTACAAGCGACCCGCCCTGCCGTACACCATCCTCGTACTGCTCATCGGCACCATCGCAGGCGTAAACCTCTACTCAGTCCTCAAACCCACCATTATCGTCATCACCAAAACCCACGTGCTCCGCGCACGCACCTTCGGCTGGTTCGCCGTACCCCTCGAAAACATCGACCACACCATCTTCGTCGAAAAGCTCTACCCCAAAAAAGCCTACGGCCAGAAACTCAAAACCGTCGCCGGCCGCCTACGCTACCGCAGCTTCCCCGCCATGTGGGCCGTCGACAAAGACGGCAAACAGCTCATGCGCGTCGACGGCCGCGTCTGGGACGGCAAAACCATGCGAGAAGTCTCCTCCAAACTCTCCGCCCAGACCACCATCTACAAACAGATCAACGTGGTCAACATGGACAAAGAACACAAGGGACTCATCACCTTCAACGAACTGCACCCCGGCTGGCGCTCCAGCCTCATGACCGCACTCGCCGTCATCATCGTGGCAATCCTCTTCGCAGCATCCTTCATGCCCGAAGAACTCGCCCGCACCATCTACCTCATCCACTAGAACACCCACTCTTCACCGGTGCTTCTTTTCGGATGCGCATCTTCCGAATGCGCAAAGGCCCGGCACCCACCCCACACGGGGCAGGCGCCGGGCCATTTGTACGCCTAGCTCAAAACGCATTGCGCGCCAGCTTTAGATGCGAACCTAGCTCGCCGGGCGCGACAGAACCGCCACCAAAAATTCCGAAGAGCCCTCCACAAACGGGTGCATCTGCCATGAAGAGTAGGTGTTATCCACGTTCAGGCCAACCTCGCGGGCATCAGCGAGGAACTGCTCAAACGCATAATCACGGCCCGGACCCGAACCATAACCAACCACCGCACGGCCACCCGGCGCCAACACGCGACGGAAATTCTCCACCACCGGCTTACGAGTCGAACGAGCCAAGAAACCCATCACATTACCCGCACACACCAGCAGCTCAAAACCATTCTCCGCCGTCGCATCACCCTCAATGCCCAGCACCTCCGGCAAATCCACCAAATCAGCGGTAATCCACGTGGCATCCGGGCAGACGCGGCGCGCCTCCTCAATCAGCTCAGGATCAATATCCACACCCGTCACACGGTGACCCAACGCGTGCAGCTGCTTACCCACACGACCGGGACCAGAACCAGCATCAAGAATCTTCGCACCACGAGAAGCCATAGCATCCAACAGACGAGACTCACCCGCCATGTCATTACCCTCAGCCTCCATCGCCTTGAAACGGTCAATGTACCACTGTGAGTGATTCGGGTTGCTTTCCTTACGGATCAGCCACAGGGACTTCTCACGCTCACCCGGAGCGTTGAAACTCATCATTGCCATAAAAACTCCTTTGATAGGGTTGAGGACGCGCCAGCCGCCACCCGGCGAGGTGACCGCGGCGTATAAGCGGTGTGTGCGCTACGTTCTAGCATAGCCCCACCCGGCACCTGCCGGTAAGGGCAGCAAGAGCCGGACGGGGCTATCGGAGGGGAACGGACGCTACAGAGGCTGGACGATAAGGGCGCGTTTAGAGGTGATCGCCGTCAGTATTCGACGTACCCTCAGCAATCGCCTGACGCATCTGCTCCGCACGCTCCTCCTCAGCCAAACGAGCAGCCTCAGCGAACTGCGCCTCAATATCGGCAAGCAACGCCTCAACCTGCTCCTTACCAGCCACCGGGCCGCCAGCAATCAGACCATCAGCACCCAAAACCACAGCCAACGGTACACCATTACCAAAATTCGCGCGCGCACCAGCATCACGGTCAATCAGCGGAGTTAACCCTTCAGGCAACGTACCCGCATTACGCGAGGTCTGCAACGACTCCAGGCTCGAATACACCGGATGCAACGCCACCTGCGGCAGACGCTCCTGCCACGAAGACATCGTCTTCAAAAACTTCACACAACCAGCACACGTCGCCGACACAAACACCAGCATACGCGCCTGATTCTTAGCCAACGCACGCAAATTCGTGTGGCGACCATTCTCCAGATACAGCGCCGCATGCGGAATCGGCATGCGAACATATTGCTCTTCACCGTTCTCGTCATACACCGGCTCCGGCAAAATCACCTCAGCCTGCGGCTCCGGCTGCGCAAGAGCATCACCGCGGCGAACAGCCTCCAACGTCACAGCAATCAGCGCCGCACCAAAAACCCAAGTCCAGCCGCTATTATCCAGACCCAGCAGAGTCGACACAACACCCGTGCCACCCTTCAACGCGCTCGCATGCGCGCCAGCCGCCGCCAACAACAACGCAATATTACGGACCAGCGTGTAACGGCTCACCGGCGCATTCGACTCAGAACCAAAACAATTACAACCCGCAGTACGACCCGTCGCCAGTGCGCGCGCAATCACCACCGTATAGAACAGCATCAGAATCAACGCCAAACCCGAAGCAATCACAACAGGCAAACGCACCGGCGACAGCAGCAGAACGGCGGCCAGGGTAATCTCGAACCACGGCAAAATCAGCGACACCGCACGGGTCGGCGCGATCTTCTCCAAACCAAGATTCTGAATACCAGTCACGGTGCTCTGCGGGTCCTTCGCCTTAGCAATACCGCTAATCAACAAAGTCAACGCAACAAGTGCCGTACACAAAACAAGCGGCACAGTAGAGACGGTGAGCATAAAACTCCTAGAGTGAGTGTGTGAAAAGAGGATGCGGCAGCGGCAGTTTTTAGGCAGAACAAACCGCGCGACGTGCCGCCGTGTTATACACGATTTTACGCCCTGCACA
>ERZ1674149.142-NODE-142-length-21725-cov-22.821874_pt1 | contig 21725 bp, 18 predicted proteins | sample MGYA00581311_ERZ1674149 | MGnify/ENA primary metagenome ERZ1674149 (study PRJEB41354, sample SAMEA4873312) | human saliva metagenome | biome: human-associated habitat [ENVO:00009003]; feature: mouth environment [ENVO:08000002]; material: saliva material...
GGGAAGATGCGTATGCACTACATCAAGATCCTCCCAGGTGACAAGGTCAAGGTAGAGATGTCTCCCTACGACTTGACTAAGGGGCGTATATCATTCAGATATAAATAACCCTATATAGATATGAAAGTAAGAGCATCACTCAAGAAGCGCACCGCCGACTGCAAGATCGTTCGTCGCAAGGGGCGTCTGTACGTAATCAACAAGAAGAACCCCAAGTTCAAGCAACGCCAGGGGTAGTCTCTAACCATCGGACTATATTTTAACGAACTAAGATAAGTATGGCTATCAGAATTGTTGGCGTCGACTTGCCACAAAACAAACGAGGAGAAATTGCCTTGACTTACATCTTCGGGATCGGTCGTAGCAGCGCTACCAAGATCCTCGATAAGGCTGGGGTCGATCGCAATATCAAGGTAAAGGACTGGACCGACGACCAGGCTGCCGCTATCCGTGAGGTGATCGGTGCCGAGTACAAGGTCGAAGGGGATCTGCGCTCCGAAGTCCAGCTCAACATCAAGCGACTGATGGACATCGGTTGCTACCGTGGTGTCCGCCACCGTATCGGTCTGCCTCTACGCGGTCAGAGTACGAAGAACAATGCTCGTACTCGTAAGGGTAAGAAGAAGACTGTCGCAAATAAGAAGAAAGCTACTAAGTAATAGAGATTGATATGGCAAAGAAAGTAGTCGCAAAGAAGAAGGTCGTCAAGATCGACGCTGTGGGCCAGGCTCACATCCACTCTTCTTTTAATAACATCATCATCTCTCTGACCAACAACGAAGGTCAGGTCATCAGCTGGTCTTCGGCTGGTAAGATGGGATTCCGTAGCTCTAAGAAGAACACCCCTTACGCTGCTCAGATGGCGGCCCAGGATTGCGCTAAGGTCGCTTACGACCTCGGTCTGCGCAAGGTCAAGGTCTTCGTCAAGGGTCCAGGTAACGGCCGTGAGTCTGCTATCCGCACCATCCATGGCGCTGGTATCGAAGTCACTGAGATCGTCGACGTGACCCCAATGCCACACAATGGCTGCCGTCCTCCTAAGCGTCGTCGCGTCTAATCCCTGACTTCGCTTCAGATCACAGAGTAGTTTCATAAAGATCGCAGTACACTCCCAGAGACGCTTCGCTCACCGTGCTCCCTCCATCGAGCACAAGGGCGCGAGCGAACGCTAAGAGTCCTGAGCTAAGCAAGGCGCCGAGGTAGACGACGAGTGAAAGATTGGCTATACTTTCATATATCTATCCTCTCCTCATAACCGGTCGCGGCTGCACTCCGCCTCCCTCCCGCCACCCGCTGCTCTCTGCCTCCAGCGTTGCCTCTCCCCGAGAGGTCGCTCGTACTGCTTCAACAATAGAAGACAATGGCAAGATATACAGGTCCAAAATCAAAGATCGCCCGTAAGCTTGGCGCACCTATCTTCGGTGCCGACAAGGTACTCTCCAAGAAGAACTATCCTCCTGGACAGCACGGCAACAACCGCCGTCGTAAGACGAGCGAATATGGCATCCAGCTCAAGGAAAAGCAGAAGGCTAAGTACACCTATGGCGTACTCGAGCGTCAGTTCCGCAACCTCTTCGAAAAGGCTCAGCGCACGAAGGGCGTCACGGGTGAAGTGCTCCTCCAGCTCCTGGAAAGCCGCCTCGACAACGTCGTCTATCGCCTCGGCATCGCTAAGACGCGTGCTGCTGCTCGTCAGCTCGTCTCGCACCGTCACATCACCGTCGATGGTCAGGTAGTCAACATCCCTTCTTACACCCTCAAGCCCGGCCAGGTCGTCGGCGTCCGTGAGAAGGCGAAGAGCTTAGAGGTCATCACCGACTCTCTGGCTGGTCGTAGCCATAGCAGCTACAGCTGGCTCGAGTGGAATCAGGCTTCTCTCTCCGGTAAGTTCCTCAGCGCTCCTCAGCGTGAAGACATCCCCGAAGAGATCAAGGAGCAGCTGATCGTCGAACTATACTCTAAGTAATAATCCCTATTATCTCACTCACATGGCAATATTAGCATTTCAGAAGCCCGAAAACGTCCTCATGATGGATGCGACGGACTCGTACGCTAAGTTCGAGTTCCGCCCTCTTGAGCCGGGATATGGTACCACTGTCGGTAATGCCCTGCGTCGTATACTCCTTTCTTCACTCGAAGGCTACGCCATCTCGACCATCAAGATCGAAGGTGTCAATCATGAATTTGCTACTATTCCGGGTGTCTTGGAGGATGTAACTAACATCATTCTCAACCTGAAGCAAGTCCGCTTCCGTGCCCTCGTCCAGGACGCTACTGAGGAGACCGTCAGCCTGACGATCTCTGGTCAGCAGCAGTTCCTCGCTGGCGAGCTCAACGGCAAGCTTACTTCCTTCGAAGTCCTCAATCCCGAGCTGGTCATCTGCCACATCGATGAGGCGTATACCCTTACTATCGAGCTCTCCATCAACAAGGGGCGTGGTTACATCCCCGCTGATGAGAAGCTGGTCGACACGGCTCAGGAGAATGAGCTGCAGACGATCGCTATCGACTCGATCTATACGCCTATCCGTAATGTCAAGTACTTCACGGAGAACTATCGTGTAGAGCAGAAGACTGACTACGAGAAGCTGACCCTCGAGATCACCACTGACGGGAGCATTCATCCCCAGCAGGCTCTCAAGGACGCGGCAGCTATCCTCATCGAGCACTTCAGCCTCTTCATCTCCGACCCTGTCGAAGTAGAAGAGAATGCAGTCATCGAGGAAGGCGACGAGGAGGTACTGGACATGCAGGAGATCGATCGCGTATCTCAGCTGCTCCGTACTGATCTCAAGGATCTCGATCTCTCCGTCCGTGCGCAGAACTGCCTCCGCTCCGGCAACGTATTCCGTCTGGCCGACCTCGTCGTCCTCGACGCTGATACGCTCAGCAAGTTCCGCAACTTCGGTAAGAAGTCTATGGACGAGCTCAACGAGCTGATGGAGCGACTCGGACTCACCTTCGGGATGGATGTTAGCAAGTACAATTTAGATAATGACTAAGTAGAAAGATGAGACATAATAAGAAATTCAATCATCTCGGTCGTAAGAAGGCGCACCGCGAGGCTATGCTTTCCAACATGGCTGCATCGCTCATCCTGCACAAGCGCATCTTCACCACGGTCGCTAAGGCTAAGGCTCTTCGCGTATACGTCGAGCCCCTGCTGACCCGCGCTAAGGAAGACTCCACGCACGCACGTCGTATCGTCTTCGCTGAGCTGCAGAATAAGTTTGCTGTCAAGGAACTCTTCGGCCCCGTTGCTGAAAAGATCGCTGACCGTCCCGGTGGCTACACCCGTATCCTCAAGACGGGTAACCGCCTCGGTGACAACGCTGCTGTCTGCTTCATCGAACTCGTAGACTTCAACGAGAACATGCTCAAGGAAAAGGCTGACAAGAAGGCTGCTCCTAAGACGCGTCGTTCACGCCGCTCTACGAAGGCTACGGCTGAAGCTCCTGCTGCTGAAAGCGCAGAATAGTAGCTCTCCCCCCTTCGATATTTATCGGCGAGTGCCCGCTGTGACTTCGGTCGCAGCGGGCACTTTTGCTTTCGCTCATTTGGCTCTCCTTCCTTACGGACTGATGTAGAGCAGCTCTTGGGAGGGGCAAAGGAGACCAGTACTGGTCGCCGATCGGATCAGTACTGGTCACTTCAGCAAGCAGTACTGCTCACCACCACTTACCAGTACTGGTCACGATGCTGACCAGTACTGGTTGCTTTTACCTTCAGCAGTGCATCTCTATCAGGTGCACTGCTGAAGGGGGGCTTTGTATGGGGCGTATCGGCGGAGGAATAGTGGGAGGAGGGGCAGAGCAATAGTCGTTTGCGTTCATCCCACTATTGGTACCATATGCGGACCAATAGTAGAATGCATATGAAACCTATAGTGGTCTGCGAGTGAATCTATATTGGTCCGCATACGAACCACTATTGGTCGCGCGCTCGACCTATATAGGTCGGAGCAGTGACCTATATAGGCTGACACACCCTTCTCACGGAGAGGTGGGGTAGAGGACGGTGAGGAGGGAGCTTCAGCGACGCCTTTTTCCTCCTGCCCCTTGAGTGGGGGCGGCGATCGTCGGGGGTGAATCGTCGTACGTGTTGCCCTGTATCTTGCTCATATGTAAAACATCATTTATATTTGCTCATTAAAATCCCTCTGCTGGGATCATCCCTCAAAAGAGAAGGATAAAAACACCTCCTCCCAACATTTCACCACCTACACAGCCCCTTTTCCTTATGGCCACCACTCCCGAAGCCTACGTACATCTCAGTACAGACAAAACAACCCTCACCTTCTATTACGACACCCTCCGTGCCGATCGCAACGGAAAAACGTGGGGAATAAGGGATTGGGATGCCTTTTTCTCCTGCCCTGCTTGGGCTGGTGATTTTAACTCTCGCAGTACCACCGTTCTCACAGCTGTCTTTGATGCTTCGTTCCGTGATTTTCGCCCCACCACCACGGAAGGATGGTTTTACGAGCTCAACTTACTTGAAAGGATAGAAGGATTGGAACACCTCAATACCTCGCAGGTGACGAGTATGGGCTGGATGTTCAAAGGTTGTGGATCTTTGACTTCTCTTGACCTCTCCCGCTTTGACACTTCAAAGGTGACGTCTATGAGCGGTCTGTTCTGGGGTTGCGGATCTTTGACTTCTCTTGACCTCTCCCGCTTTGACACTTCAAAGGTGACGTCTATGAGCTGTCTGTTCTCTGGTTGCGGATCTTTGACTTCTCTTGACCTCACCCGCTTTGACACTTCTCAGGTGACGGATATGGAGGAGATGTTCTCTGGTTGCTCATCTTTGACTTCTCTTGACCTCTCCTGCTTTGACACTTCAAAGGTGACGAAGATGAGAAGTCTGTTCTGGGGTTGCGGATCTTTGACTTCTCTCGATCTCTCCAGCTTTGACACTTCTCAGGTGACGGATATGGAGGAGATGTTCTCTGGTTGCGAATCATTGACAGCTCTCGATCTCTCCAGCTTTGACACTTCAGAGGTGTCGTATATGAGGGGGATGTTCTCTGGTTGCAAATCATTGACAACCCTCGATCTCTCCAGCTTTGACACTTCAAATGTGACGGATATGAGGGGGATGTTCTATAGTTGCGAATCTTTGACCACAATTTATTGCAACTCATCATGGAGTGCCAGACTCTCAGATGATATGTTCTCAGGCTGCAATTCTCTTAGAGGTGGTGCGGCGACTAATGTCGGAAATAGTTACGACGTAAGCATGGCAAATCCCGAAACGGGATATTTCACCAAGAAAGTGTTGTCGTAAGAGGATGAGGCTTATGTACATCTCAGCGCTGATAAGAAAACACTGACGTTCTATTTCGATAGGGCGCGAAATGTACGGAGATGTTGTGCATGGCTCTCTAACGAGGTGGCATCGAAGACACCACCTTCAACACAGCAAAGGTGGTCGACGACGACCCCCTACGCTCAAATCTTCCCCATCCTCACTGGCTATGATGAGCTCGCCAACTACCTGTCCCCCTTTATGAGACCATTGCAGTCGGAGCAGTGACTTATATAGGTTGACACACCCTTCTCACGGAGAGGTGGGGTCGCGGACGGTGAGGAGGGAGCTTCAGCGACGCCTTTTCCCTCCCGTCCCTTGGGTGGGGGAGGCGGTCGTCGGGGGGAATCGTCGTACGTGTTGCATGATAAGGCCTTGTGATTGCGCGCTTTTTTGTACCTTTGCGACGCTTTGCGTAATCTCTGTCAGGAATATATGTATAAGTGTGGCCTGTTATATTGCGTTTAGTGTAGTACTAATCAAATAAGCTAAAGGACAAACAATGGACTTTATTAAGATCGTCAACGAAGCTTTCGCTACTGGTAAGAGCCACCCCGCCTTCCGTAGTGGTGACACTATCACCGTTGACTACCGCATCAGCGAAGGGGGTAAGGAGCGTATCCAGCGCTATCGTGGCGTCGTCATCCGCATCAGCGGTCACGGTGACAAGAAGCGTTTCACGGTTCGTAAGATCAGCGAAGGTGTAGGCGTAGAGCGTATCTTCGCGATCGAAAGCCCCTTCATCGAAAAGATTACTGTCGAGAAGTTCGGTAAGGTACGTCGCGCTAAGCTCTACTACCTCCGTGCCCTCACCGGTAAGAAGGCGCGCATCAAGGAGCGCCGCTACGTCGCTGAGAAGTAAGAAGACCTCGGGGATCTCTTCCGCTTCACGGCGGACGGGTGCCCCCAGCCTTCATGCCAAGCATACAGCCCCATCGCCGACCCGCTCGGTGATGGGGCTGATGCTTGCTTATCCCCTCGGGGGATAGCCAGCTTATATTCACATAGATGTTGATGAAAAGAATTTCCACTTCACTTGCCCTCATGGCTCTTGCCGTGGCTTTCGCTTCGTGTGATGACCCCATCACGCGCAAGGAGCGCAGCCTCATCGATCGCCAGTACAAGGAGGGTGTACTCACCGCCAGCCAGAGCTTCGACTTCACGCGCTGGATCGATGTGAGCAAGGGCGCCTATCGTCTGCCCGCTATCAGCGCTGACGAAGACGCTAAGAATACCTATTGGGCCTCGGCCAGCAATCAGGGCTACACGATGCTCTCCTCTTCGCCTATGGACTATCCCGTCGTGCCACTTGAGGAGAATGGAGCGGCTCATGGCGCCATCATCCGCTCGATCAAGGGCTTCTACTTCTTCGGTATCGGGACGAACGTCATCGCAGGTGCTCTCTATACGGGCCAGGTCGATGCACGCAATCTCGTGGGGAAGCCCCTTGAGTCGACGCTCTTCGGTCAGCCTTACTCCAGCGGCATCCCCGAGATCGTGGACTTCACCTATCAGTACAAGGTGGGGGAGAAGGTCATCCATGGGCAGGATAAGAAGGTCGAGCTTCCCAGCGAAGACCGTGCCGCTGTCTCGGCTGTCTTCTACGAAGTCACCGACGATGCGAGCTACCTCAATGGCGTGACGCTGCAGACGGATGCGCGCATCGTGGCGAAGGGCTACGTCGAGCTGGAGCCTACGACTCCCGCTGACACGTGGCAGACCTATCGCCTGCGTCTCACGCCCGTCGACGAAGCACGCTACGAAGCCGTGGACTTCACGACGAAGAAGTATCGTCTGGCTCTGGTCTTCTCCTCGAGCTTCCGTGGTGCCGAGTACATCGGTGCTGTGGGTAGCGAGCTACGCCTGCGCGAGGTCAAGCTCCAGGACCGCATTAAGCCCCATCATTAGTCCTGCCGTATGAAGATGATCCGAACACTCCTCCTCGGCCTCTCTCTTGGCCTCCTCGCACTCCCCGCTCGCGCCGCTGAGACGGGTGACGAGCAGCCCTCACGCCTCGGTGTAGGCGTGCACCTCGGCTTCAACATAGGTGGTGCTCTGCCTCCCTCCGTACCCAAGCCCGTCAAGAAGGTCACGGCCTTCATGCCCGGGGGTACGCCCAACGTGGGGCTGGACCTCTCTTACCGCCTCACGCCTGCAAGCCCCTTCTCCCTCCTCCTCGGGGTGGAGTACGATATCCGTAGCTTTAGCACCACCGTCCAAGCCGAAGATATGCCCATCCGCTATCAGAGTGAGGACTTCAAGGAGCAGCACTACACGGGCTACCAGCGTGTCGAGATGGATACCCGCTACGTCGTGGTGCCCGTGGGGGTGAGCTACGCTCTGCCCAATAGCTCCTTCCGCCTCATGGCTGGGGGCTACTATGCTCACGCACTCAAGCGTAAGTTCACCGCCAAGCTTGATGGCGACGGCCTCATGGATGGTCGTGTCTATCAGGAGGGTGCGGTGCTTGCCTTCAGCCTCGGGGACTTCCTCGTGCGCAATGACGTCGGTGTGCGCTTCGGTGCAGACTATCAGGTCGACCCGCACTGGGGACTTACGGCACGTATGAACGTAGGCCTGCCGAAGATCTTTGATAAGAGCTTCGAGGTCATGCCTTACTCGCTCCGCCATGTCTTCCTTAACCTCGGTGTCAGCTACCGCATCAATCGATAGCCCCGCAGCGAGCGATATCCGCTAATACACCCCGCCCCGCTATGCTCACTCGTTGGTGAGACATAGCGGGGCGGAGTGCTTTTGGGGGGGGATAGGAGAGGGCTACTGGAGTAGGCGAATCTTCTCCTCGAGGCGCTGTAGCTCGTTGCGCAGGCGGGCGGCATCGACGAAGTTGAGTTCCTTGGCTGCGGCCATCATCTCGCTGCGCTTCGTCTCGGCGAGCTCGCGGAGCTGGTCGAGCGAGAGGAACTGCTCGATGGGGTCTTCGACAGCTGCCTCGGGCGAAGCCTCGATATAAGGGATGGCTTCGTCGCTGCCCTTCTTGTCGGGGAAGGCGGAGGAGCTATTCTTGACGATCTGCTGGGGCGTGATGCCGTTGGCCTCGTTGTAAGCGATCTGCTTGGCACGGCGGCGGGCGGTCTCGTCCATCGTCAGGCGCATGCTCTCGGTGATGTGGTCGGCGTAGAAGATGACGCGGCCGTTGACGTTTCGCGCGGCACGCCCTGCCGTCTGCGTCAGCGAGCGGTGGCTACGCAGGAAGCCTTCCTTGTCGGCATCGAGGACAGCGACGAGGGCTACCTCGGGTAGGTCAAGGCCTTCACGCAGGAGGTTCACACCGATGAGCACGTCATAGACGCCCTTGCGCAGGTCCTCCATGATCTGCACACGTGTCAGCGTGTCGACGTCGCTATGGATGTAGCTACATGAGACGCCGTGCTTGATGAGGTACTCGGAGAGCTCCTCGGCCATGCGCTTGGTGAGCGTAGTGACCAGCACGCGCTCGCCTCGCTCGATGGAGATCTGTATCTCGTGCTCGAGATCATCGACCTGATGGAGTGTGGGGCGTACCTCAATAGGCGGATCGAGAAGGCCCGTGGGTCGGATGAGCTGCTCGACGACGACGCCTTCGCTCTTGGTGAGCTCATATTCGGCAGGCGTCGCACTGATATAGAGGATGCGTGGGGTGAGGTCGTCGAACTCCTCGAACTTCAGCGGTCTATTGTCCAGCGCAGCGGGCAGGCGGAAGCCGTACTCCACGAGGCTCGTCTTACGCGAGCGGTCACCACCATACATCGCATGGATCTGTGGTACGGTCACGTGGCTCTCGTCGATGATGAGGAGGAAGTCATTCGGGAAGTAGTCGAGGAGACAGAAGGGGCGCTCACCAGGCTGACGACCATCGAAGTAGCGGGAGTAGTTCTCGATCCCCGAGCAGTAGCCCAGCTCGCGGATCATCTCCAGGTCATAGGTGGTACGCTCGTAGAGGCGCTTGGCTTCGAAGGCACGGCCTTCGTCCTCCAGCTCCTGCACGCGCTGACCGAGGTCGACGTCGATCTGCCCGACGGCGGAATTGACCTGCTCCTGTGTCGTGACGAAGAGGTTCGCGGGGTGGACAATGAGGCGGGTCATCGGCCCGTATTCTCTACCGCTCTGTGGGTCGAAGGAGGCGATGCGCTCGATCTCATCGTCCCAGAAGGTCACACGATACGCCACACCGTCGAAGCCTTCGATGGAGGGGAAGATATCGATGGTGTCGCCCTTGACACGGAAGTAACCCGGGGTGAAGGTCAGGCGGTCGTTGACGTAGTGATTGAGGACCAGGTCACGCTTCAGCTGCTCCTGACTGTAGCGCTGTCCCTCTTGTAGGCGCAGAATCTTCTCCTCGAAGGCCTTGGGATCCGCCATACCATAGAGGCACGAGACGGAGGAGATCACGATGACATCCTCACGCCCCGAGAGGAGGGAAGCCGTGGCGCGTAGACGGAGCTTCTCGATCTCGGCATTGATCGCCATGTCTTTCTCGATATAGGTGTCGGAGGCGGCTATGTAGGCCTCGGGCTGGTAGTAGTCGTAGTACGAGACGAAGTACTCGACGGCATTGTCGGGGAAGAACGCCTTGAACTCCGCATAGAGCTGTGCGGCGAGGGTCTTATTGTGGCTAAGCACCAGTGTGGGCTTGCCGAGGCGGGCGATGACGTTGGCCGCGGTGAACGTCTTCCCTGATCCTGTGACCCCGAGGAGCGTCTGGAAGGGGACACCCGACTCGAAGCCGTGGACGAGTTCGTCGATGGCCTGCGGTTGGTCTCCCGTGGGGCGGAAGCGTGAGGTGAGCTTGAAGGACATAGATGGAGCGATAGAGGGGATATAGTAAGTGGGTCACCTCTACCCCCAGCAGCGGGTGATGGGGATGACCCACTGCTGGGGACTTGGATAGACCTGAGGGGAGGGCGATTACTTCGCCTGATGGACGGTGAGCTGTGGGAAGGGGAAGCCGATACCTGCGGCGTTGAACTCCTTATAGATACGCTCGTTGATATCGAAGAAGACGTCCCAGTAGGTCTCGTTTGCCGTCCAAGCACGGATGACAATGTTCACGCTGCTCGCACCGAGAGAGAGCAGAGCGATGGTGTAGTCGGGGGTCTTGAGGATGCGTGAGTCGGACTCGATGATGCTGCGCAGGAGGTTGCGAGCGCGGTCGACGTCCTCATTGTACTCGATACCGATGGTCCAGTCGACACGGCGGGTATTCTCGTGCGAGTAGTTGACGACGCTGTTGCTGCTGAGGAGGCTGTTGGGGATGAAGGCCACCTTGTTATCGGGCGTCAGTACCTCGGTGTGGAAGAGACGGACGGCCTTGACCGTGCCATCAGTACCCTGCGACGAGATGAAGTCGCCGAGCTTGAAGGGCTTGGTGACGATGATGATGACCCCACCAGCCAGATTCTGCAGCTGCCCACTGAGAGCCATACCGACAGCCAGACCCATAGAGGCCAGGACGGCAGCGAAGGATACGGACTTTACGCCGAGCACACCAGCCAAGAAGAGGAAGAGGGCGATGTACAGGATTGAGGTGAAGACCGAGTCAAGGAGTGAGACGGCTACTCCCTCGATATTGCGGCGGCGGAGGATCCCGTTGAAGATCTTCTTCAGGCGGGTGATGACGACCTTACCGAGCCAGAAGAGGACGACTACGAGGATGACGCGCAGCCCGAAGTTGATACCAGCATTGAGCCATTCCTCAAGCATGCTCCGGCTGAACCAGTGCTTGATGTCGAGGTTGAGGGGCTGCGTGGCAGCTCCGATGGCTTCCTTGAGCTCCGAGCCAGCAGCCGAGTCAGCTGGTAGTATCTGTGCGAAGAAAAGAGGGTGCATAAGAGGAATAAGTTAGAATTGAATACTGGTTGATATATAGGATGGCTTCGCTATGCGAGGCTCTGCTGCCTACGCTCCTCCCGAGTGCGGTGTCTCCAGCGCAGGAAGAAGTAGAGCATGGTGAGCCCCTTGAGTATTGAGGAGATGGAGATCGCCCACCAGACAGCGCGGATACCCCAGCCCCACGAAGCGAAGAGCAGGACCATCGGGATGCGTAGGTACGTGCCGACGATGCTGACCGCTGCGGGGAGGTAGGTGCGTCCGAGCCCGTAGAAGAGCCCTTCGGCAGTGATCTCCAGCATCATGAAGGCCTGTGAGAGCCCGACGATGCCGAGGTAGACCGCACCTGCCTTGTAGGCGGCTTCCTCGGGGACGATGAGGGAGAAGATCTCTTCACCCCAGAAGACAAAGAGGATTGTCCCCAGTACGCCGATGATGAGCGTGAAGCTCAGGGCTCGGCAGAAGGCGGTATAGACGCGGCGGAGCTTGCCTGCGGCGAAGTTCTGCCCGACGATAGTCGTCAGGGCTTCGGTGACGCCCGAGGCGGTATTCCACGTCAGCGACTCGATCTGTGCACCCGTCGTCATCGTCGCCACGCCGATATGCCCACCGAGAGTGGATACCTGACGTCCGATATAGATGCTGACGAAGGCGAAGAGGACCTGCAGCGAGGCAGGTGGTACACCTATCTGTAGGATGCGTCGTATCTGTGGCCAGTGCAGTCGGACGAGGAAAGGGAAGCCCCCGAAGAGCTTGTCGCGCTTCACCTGATAGAGGAAGAGCAGTAGCACTAAGCCTTGGCTCACGACGGTAGCCAGTGCCGCACCCGACACACCCCAGCCGAGGGTGAAGATGAAGAGTGGGTCAAGGAGCATATTCGTCGCCAGCCCGAGGATCGAGATACGGAAGGGCGTACGGCTATCGCCAATAGCATTGTAGATACCCGTGAAGGAGGCGGTGAGGTAGATGCTGGGGAAGCCTACGAGCGAGAGATAGAGGTAGCTCAAGCCCTCGGCACGTACGCTCGGGATGAGCGCATAGAGGTCAAGGAGATTTCCTGCAAAGAGCAGGTAGATCGCCAGCATTCCCACGCTCAGGAGTAGGCTCATGCAGACGTTCTTCGAGGCATAGCTCTTGGCTTCGTCACGACGACCAGCACCGATGCCTTGTGAGATGGTTACTTCGCTCCCAATCTTATTGATGAGTGCGAAGGAGGCAGCTATCCAGAGGAAGACGGAGGCCGCACCCACCGCTGCTAAGGCCTGCGAGCTCAGTCGCCCCAGCCAAATCATATCGGTGATGTTGTAGGCGATCTGCACGAAGCTCGTCCCCATGATCGGCAGGGCGATGCGGTAGAGGTGGCTCGAGAGGTCGCCTTGGGTGAGGTCTCTTATCTTGTCTTGCATGTAAGTCTATAGGGGGGGATGTTACTTGAGGATGTGGATCCCGATCTTGTCTTGTAGGCGTACGATCACGCAGGCTACGGCGATGCTCCCTACGAAGACGAGTGCCGAGCCCAGTTGCTCATAGACGGGCCCCATGCCTGTAGCATAGAGTGCCTTAGAGATGATAGTCGCCACAGCGATGTGGAAGTAGTAGATGTTGCCCGAGTACTTGGCGCCGATCGTCTCAGCCCATGTCCCCGCTCCGAAGCTCTTATGCTGTAGTGCCCAGATGAAGATGAGGACGGCAGCTAATAAGCTTCCGATGTAGGGACCTTGGCTCTTGTTATAACCAACACTCAACAATAAGGGTTGCTCAGCGATGGCAAGTGCCAGTGCGAGGAATGAGAGTAGAGCCCAAGGGAAGCATGCCGGGATCTTGCTTTCGTATTTCTTGATGAGATAGCCTGTAGCCATGAAGGGGAGGGCATAGCATACGCTGTTAAAAACATATACCAATTCGCGCTCCTCTCCCCCCGTGATGAGGAAGGAGTACTTTGCTCCAAGAAGAGCTGTGAGCATCAGAGGAACGAAGATCCAGATGTAGCGCCCCAGTCTCCAGCGGAAGACAAGTGTAAGGATAAAGAGCGCTTGGATCATCGCCATGAGGAACCATAGGTGCACCGTCGTCAGCTGTCCGTAGATGAGGAAGCGCTGTATCTGCTCCCAGCTATGGACCGTATTGCCATGATTGGGGAGGACCATCAGCCAGTAGAAGAGAGTCAGACCAAGGAAGATTGGGATAGTCTTCTTGAGGGATTGCCATGTACGCTCGGTACTCTTTGCCTCATCTGGAGAGTAGAGGAAGTACCCCGAGATAAGGAAAAAGATCGGTACTGCTATCAAGGTCCAGGGATAGATCCATGCCTTGAGTGCTCCCAGAGGAATATGTGCGATGACGACGAGCAGTGCTGCGAAGGCCTTCGCTACGTAGAGCGAGCTGATCGGAGGACGGCTACTCTTGACGGGAGATGTGGCGGGAGCGGTAGTAGTCATCTCGTTATCGCTGAGGGTGGAGCTCGGTGAGCTTGTTGTACTTCATGCGCCAAGCGTAGTCCTGGAGGTAGGCCTTCAGGCGGAGAAGCATCGTGGGGAGAGGTGTCCCAGGCTGGTCCTTGATGTTGTGGAGCTGCTGGGGGTCGGTCTTGAGGTTGTAGAGGGCGGTCACCTTCTGCCCATCGAAGTGCAGGGCGTAGTCCCCCTCGATCATCTGGTAGATGCCGTCCATATCCTGCACGACGAAGCGGGGGCGTGTCGTGTCGAAGGGGTTACCACCGAAGGTCACCATCGGCTTGTCGTCCCCGACGAGGTCAAGGATCGTGGGGAGTAGGTCGGCTTGGGCAGCGAGGTGCTCCGTATCACGCCCGACGAGTTCGCCTCGTGGGTCAAAGATGATGATAGGGATGCGGAAGGCACCCGTCGAGTTCTTGTACTGGGGCAGCGCACCTGGTACGGCGTGGTCGGCGACGATCACGAAGAGGGTATTGTCGTACCACGGCTGCTTGCTTGCCGTCTCGAAGAACTTCCGCAGCGCCATATCCGTGTAGGCTACGGCTTGGTGCATCGGGATCGTACCCTTGGGTAAGACCTTCTGATACTCCTCGGGCACACGGAAGGGGTGGTGCGAGGAGAGCGTGAACTCCGCTGCGAAGAAGGGCTGACGAAGCGAGCCGATCTGGTGGGCTACGTACTGGAGGAACTTCTCATCCCAGATACCCCAGTTGCCGTCGTAGTCGGCGTCATTGGCATACTCCGTCTTCCCGTAGTATTCCTTGACGCCTGCCTGCATTACGAAGGCATTGAAGCCCATAGAGCCGTTCGGCGCACCGTGGAAGAAGGCGGTTGAGTAGCCCATCGAGTCGAGGCGTGCGGGTAGGGACGTGATATTGTTCCCTGAGTAGATCGATAGGACGAAGGGGACGTGGGGCTTGAGGACCGAGGCAAAGATCGCAGGCATCGCATCGATGGACTTCTGACTATTGGAGTAGCCGTTAGTGAAGACATAGGAGCGCTGCATCAGTGAGTCGATGAAGGGCGTGAAGCCTTGGTAACCCGGGATATCTTGGTTGAGCCCGCCGACCCATTCGCGTGCGAAGCTCTCCCAAATGATGAGGACGACATTGCGCCCCTTGTACTTCCCTGAGACAGGTGTCGAGCCAGGGGTGTAGACGGAGTTGAAGTACTTCGGCACCTCGGCGAAGGGCATATATTGGTACTCTGGCAGGCTTGACTTGCCGATGGTGCGGATGAGGCTGAAGGGGGTGTTCAGCACCAGTGCACGCTGCTGAGGACGGCGTATATAGATGTTCGCATTGCTCAGCGTGATGGGGCGGGTCTCACTGGTGAAGCCACCACGCCCAGCGACGATGGAGAGGTAGATGCTCCCGCCGAGGAGGATCAGTGACGTGAGATAGAAGGGCCACATACGCCCCGTGGGGCGCTGCTTGGGACGGGGGAACTTCCCCTCGATGATACAGAAGAGAATGATAAGTCCGATCCCTAAGAGCGTTATCCCCCAATAGTCCACGAAGAAGCGGAGGAACTGGAATGGATTCTCATCTCCGAACTCTTCGAAGACCGCCAGCGTCGTACGCTTCAGCGTGAAGCGATAGTAGACGACGTCGCCGAGGTTCAGTATGATAGCCAGACTCGTGACGATGCGATAGAGCCCCGTCAGCATACGCTGGTAGCCCCGACTGTAGGCCTGTGGCAGGGGCAGTAGGCTTAGCGTCGTCAGCAGTAGGCTCGTGTAGACGATAGCACTGAGGTCGAAGCGTAGACCGCCCCAGAACATCAGGGCGAGCTGCCCAGCCGAGTCGATCTCTAAGAGGTCCTGATTGTATAGGCAGAATATCCCTCGGCAGATGCTATAAATGACGAAGGAGAGGAGGAAGCGCAGGAGGAGAAGTCGGACCTGAGCGCCGAGCGGCGTGAGGGCCGAAGACGTAGACGAGGAGGTCATCGGTAATTACTATGTATCTATTTGGCTACAAAGGTACAAATCTTAGTCCAAGCAATTGGGGATAGTACTCGCAAGGTGAAGCCCTTGCTTGCCCCTTCATAAAGCCTATTCTTACTCCGTTAGATGGGGTGCTTCTCTGCCTGCAGAAGTGACTCCCGTAAGAGGGGGTAGTATGAACCACTACTGGTCCGTGGTCGGACCACTACTGGTCACTACTACGAACCACTACTGGTCTGTCCGTGAACCACTACTGGTTCGCTCGCGAAGCACTACTGGTCCGACCACGGACCAATAGTGGTTTACATCACCTCCCTATAATAGGATAGCTCGCTTCACTATCGAGGAGCATAGCAAAGAAATGTGGCGATGAGACCGAAGTCCCACCGCCACACATCACACACACTTGCATATACACTGAAAATACACTCTCTAATACACTACTACTTTCTTAGAATGGGGGTGGTCCTGGAGGGCCCTGACGCTTCATGTCGCTCTTGCTACCGCCACCGCTGAAGCTATCGAAGCGATAGATGAAGTGGAGCATAGCGTAGCGGCCGAGCGTGTTGGACTCTTCGATGGTGCTGGACATAGCCGTGATGCTCTGGTAGATGCTGCGACGGCTATTCAAGAGGTCGTAGCCCTTGAGGCGGATGGTCGCCTTCTTCCCAGCGAGGAAGCTATAGGAGAGACCAGCATTCAGCAGGACCTGATCCTGATTGTAGCCAGCGGCGTAGCCACGTGAGGTGGTGTAGGTCGCTTCACCCTCGAAGGCAAAGCCCAGCGGCAGGGTGATATTGGTCGTATAGCCGAGCGAGTAGTCCTTCGTTGCGGGAGTGACGGCTGAGGCCAGCGTGTTCGAGGCGTTGTAGTAGCCGAAGCCAGCCTTGAGGGTCATATCGATGCCCGTGACGCGGTAGTTCAGGCCGAGCTCCTCACGCAGGCGGAGGGAGAGGCTACGATTCTTGTCTCCATTGATATAGGTGTTGCTGCGAGCCAGGTCGTTGAAGGACGCTACACGGATGGAGAACTTCTTCCCAGGGAGGGTCTGCGTGAGGAAGCCACCGATACCGACCGAGGCATTGCCGTCTACGTTGGTATAGTCGATGGTACGCTTACCCGTCGTGACGTCGTAGAGTGAGCGCTGGATGATATCATTCTGTACGACCTGAGCACGACCGAAGACGGAGAGCGACGTCTGCGTCTTCGTCCAGTACTTACTGAAGCGTCCGAAGAGGTTGTGCTGGAAGCCTGGGAGCAGATCCTGATTCCCGACGTAGGAGATGAGGGGATTCGTCACATCCTGTACGGGGGCGAGCTGCTCGTTGGTAGGAGCGAAGCTACGGCCGAAGTAGTCGAGGCGAAGCTCCGTGCCACGCTGAGGCTTGTAGCTCATACGCAGGGTAGGGGAGAAGTTCAGCGTCGTGCGGGAGATAGGTGTAGCCGTGATACCGCCGACGACGGAGTGGCTGCTGATGCTCGATGACTCGAGGTTGACCCCAGCGGTCACATCGTAGGTCTTACCCTTCTTCTTCAGTGCGATACCAGCCTGATGCGTGAGGTACTCCGAGCGGAACTCATTACTGTACGTCGCATTGTGCACCGTGTAGGCTCCCGTAGCGTCGGGGTCGAAGGCGTCGCGTGAGCTATTGCTCTGTGAGCCCTTGATCTGGTAGGTGAGCTGCGTGAAGTAGCCCTTGCCGAGAGGCTCTACCCAGCCGAGGCGTGCTTGATAGTCCGTAGTACGCGTACGGCTGTCGATGCGCTGGTCGACGGACTGATTCGTCGTCGAGGTGCGGTCGAAGAGGTTGTAGAGGTACTTCCCCTCGCCCGTCTCATCCTCGATGCCGAAGCGCGTGGAGAGCGTGAGGGTACGCCCTGCGGCACTCAGGCGACGGCTACCATCGAGACGCAGCGTCCCATTGATATTCTTCTGCAGGGTGTTCTGCGTGAGGTCGCTCGAGTTGATCAGCGTGCTCGTAGCATCCTCGAGGGTCTTCGTCGTGGAGGTGTAGGTGCCTTGACTGCGGCCGTAGCGGAGCTCGGGGGAGACGATGATCTCCGTCAGGCTGTCGGGCTTCCACTCCATGCGGATGTTCGCTCCGTAGGAGTCCTTGTCACTACGCTCCGTGCTCTTTCCCGTCTCCGTCGTTGAGCCGGTGGAGAGGTAGTTCTGCTGCCAGCTGTCCGTGATCTTATTGGTGGTGTTGCGACCGCCGAGGGCGTTGGCATTGAGCTGGAGCTTCGAGGAGAGCGTCTGATTGAGGTTACCGCCGAGCATTCTCGAGGTCAGGATACCGTTGGCATCACGGCGGGGCATACCGCCTCCACTGTTGCCACGGCGACCTGCACCCATGCCCATCATGAATCCGAGCTGATTGCCGTCTTGGCTGATGTCGGTGAAGCCAGCGTTGTTCGTATTGTTGAGGCTCCCGATGATGGAGAACTGATTGTCGTCAGCGAAGCGGCTGAGGGTTAGGTTCGCTTCGTAGCGCTTGCTCGTACCTGCACCAGCGTAGGCCGTACCGAAGAGTCCCTTCTTCTTCCCCGCCTTGATGGTGAGGTTGATGACGGTCTCTTCATTGCCGTCGGAGAAGCCTGAGAGGCGGGCTGCTTCACTATCGCGGTCGAGGACCTGTACCTTCTCGACGACTTCGGCGGGGAGGTTGTTGGCAGCTACCTTCGGGTCACCCTCGAAGAAGCGCTTGCCGTCGACCATGATCTGCTTGACGGTCTTCCCGTTGATGGTGATATTGCCGTTGTCGTCGATGCTGGCTCCAGGGAGCTTCTTGATGAGGTCAGCGACGACTGCCCCTTGGTTCGTGGTGAAGTTGCCGGCGTGGAATTCGATCGTGTCACCCTTGATGACGACGTCGCTGGTCTTCCCGACGACCTTCACGCCTTCGAGGACTTCGCCCTCAGCTTGGAGGGTGATGGCGGGCAGGGTGAGTGACTGCTTCTCGAGACGGATGGGGGCGGTGGGGGTCTTGTACCCGACGTAGGAGACACGCAGGGTGTAGCTTCCTGCGGCGATTCCCTTGAGGTGGAAGGCGCCATCCTTGGCGGTGATAGCACCCGTCTTGAGCTTACCGTCACTCTGGAGGAGGCTCACGCTGGCACCGAGGAGTGCTTCACTCTTCTCGTCGAGGACACGGCCGGTGATCGTGTATAATGAGTCCTGAGCGCGTAGACCTGCGGGCAGGCCAAGCAGCAAGAGCAGGAGGCTCATAAGGCCGATGATGGAGCGGCTACGGAGTCTATTCATAAATGCTGTATTCTTGAGTTTGCTTTCTCTCTTAGAGTACGAGGTAGAGGGTGCGTTTAATCGCAGCGTAAATTTTTTGAAAAGGACTTGTAGATCTCCCCCAAAAGCAGTGCAGGCCCCCGCTCCAGAGAGCGGGGGCCTGCGGCGTTATGGACTAAAGATAGGGTGGGGTTACTTCGCCGAGCGGATGCGATCGTCGAAGGCGGTCAGTGCAGCCTTTGCGCCTTCGCCCATAGCGATGACGATCTGCTTGTAGGGCACGGTTGTGCAGTCACCAGCGGCATAAATGCCGGGTACAGAGGTGCGGCAGCGCTCGTCGATGACGATCTCGCCACGGCGTAGCTCGACCAGCTCCTCGAAAGGCTTGGTGTTGGCTGCGAGACCGATCTGTACGAAGAGGCCGTCGAGGGCGATCGTCTCTTCGTCACCGCCATCACGTGGAGCGATGGTGAGGCCCGTGACCTTCGTGCCATCACCGAGGACGGCCTCCGTAGCTACGGCCTTGCGCACGGTGACGTTGGGCAGCGTAGCGAGCTTCTCCTGCAGGACGATGTCGGCGCGCAGGGTGTCCATATACTCGAGGACGACGACGCTGCGGCAGATACCAGCCAGGTCGATAGCGGCCTCGATACCAGAGTTCCCACCGCCGATGACAGCGATGTCCTTGTCCTTGAAGAAGGGTCCATCACAGTGGGGACAGAAGGCGACACCACGACCGATATATTCGGCTTCGCCAGGGACGCCGAGCTTACGCCAAGAGGCACCCGTAGCGAGGATGACCTGAGGGGCGGAGAGCTCTTCGCCGAGGTTCGTCTTCACCAGCTTCGTCTCACCATCGATGACGGCTTCGACGCGGCGGTTATCGAGGAGGTCGATATGATAGATCTCCGCATGCTTGCGCAGGTCAGCAGCGAGCTGCGTACCGGTGGTAGCGCTGACGGAGGGGATGTTTTCGATACCCGTAGTCTCGTTCACCTGCCCTCCGATGCGCTCGGCGACGACGGCGACATGGAGCCCCTTACGAGCGGAGTAGATAGCCGAAGCGATACCTGAGGGACCGCCACCGACGACGATGAGGTCGTAGCTACGGCGGATAGGCTCTGCGGAGACGGGCTCAGCACCAATCTTCTCTTCGAGGGCGGCGAGGAGGTCACCGAGGGAAGCCTTACCGATATGTACGAGCGTGTCGCCAGCGTAGACGGCGGGAACAGAGCTGATGTTGCGGGCGTTCACTTCGTCCTGGAAGAGTGCGCCGTCGACCATCTCGTGCTCAAGGCCTTCGTTGTAGAGTGCCATGACGTTCAGCGCCTGGACGACTTCGGGGCAGTTAGTACAGCTGAGCGAAGCGTAGGTCGTGAGGCGTAGAGGCGTCTTCAGCGCAGCGATACGGCGGATGAAGACCTCTTCGGGGAGGTTCTTGCCCTGCCCATCAGCGTTGAGGACGGCGAGGATGAGGGAGGTGAACTCGTGACCGCCAGGGATAGCGCGGAAGGAGATGCCCGTAGCCTGCCCATCACGGAGGATGCTGAGGCGAAGGACGTCAGCGGGACGTACCTCGACGGAGAGCTGGGGGCTGGTGCTGGCGAAGTCGCGTGCCATCGTGACGAGCTCTTCGCTCTTGGCGTCGCCTGCGTTGTCGACGACGAGGGTGTACTGGTGCTTCAGGTTAGCGAAGAGGCCCTGAAGCTGAGTGAGGATATTTTGATCGAGCTGCATAAGAGTAAGTCGAATGGGGTGTATATATATAATGTATATATGAAGCACGGGGGAGGTAGAGTCGTGCAGACTCTACCTCCCCCGTTTTGTGTTGAGCCCTTGCCTTCGTGAAGGTAAGACCTTCGGCTGGGGGTAGAGGTGCTTCTTAGAGCTTACCGACGAGGTCGATGCTGGGGGTCAGCGTAGCGTCGCCTTCCTTCCACTTAGCGGGGCAGACCTGGCCTGGGTGTTCGTAGACGAACTTAGCAGCCTTGACCTTGCGGAGGAGTTCGCTTGCGTCACGACCGATACCGTTGTCGTGGATCTCAGCGATCTTCAGCTCGCCATCGGGGTTGAAGAGGAAGGTACCACGGTAAGCCTGACCAGACTCTTCGCCGAGGACGCCGAGGGCAGCCGACAGCTCGAAGGTCATATCAGCGAGCATCGTGTACTCGATCTTGCGGATCGTCTCGGTAGCGTCAGCCCATGCCTTGTGGACGAAGTGAGAGTCGGTGCTGACAGAGTAGATGTCTACGCCGAGAGCCTGGAACTCAGCATAGTGGTCTGCGAGGTCAGCAAGTTCGGTGGGGCAAACGAAGGTGAAGTCACCAGGGTAGAAGAAGAGGATGCTCCACTTACCCTTGAGGTCTTCGTTAGAAACTTGGATGAAACCCTTGTCCTTGCGGTAAGCGTTAACCTTGAACTCGGGGAGTTGGCTGTTGATGTAACACATAATCTATAACTGAATTTCTTGAAAGTGTGATGAAGCGCACCGCGGGGTGCTCTCGATTTGTGATGCAAAGGTAGCCCAACCTTTTACAGCCTCCAATTTGCTCCATATATACCGATATAAACAGCGTATATAATTCTCTATTGCCCCCCGCTCAGATGCGTGGTGATACCACTCCGTATTCGGTGGTGGTCTGAACCTATATTGGTCGCTGAGCTGACCTATATAGATTGATACGCCGACCAATATAGGTCACGATGCCGACCTATATTAGATTGTTGCTCCGTGTAGGGATAAAAGTTGCGGACGAGTGGTAGATAAGTTGGGGCTACGTACGTGGCTCTAATATCTACGTATGTGGATATTTGGACTGACGTGCCTGGTCTTTAAATCTACGTGCGTAGACAGAGGAAAACCACTACGTGAAGGTACTTTTTTCTTCGCGAGAACGATGCTTTTCCCTCCGCTGGATAAGAGGAATACGCGCGATAAGGCGAA
>ERZ1674149.152-NODE-152-length-20959-cov-19.322187_pt1 | contig 20959 bp, 10 predicted proteins | sample MGYA00581311_ERZ1674149 | MGnify/ENA primary metagenome ERZ1674149 (study PRJEB41354, sample SAMEA4873312) | human saliva metagenome | biome: human-associated habitat [ENVO:00009003]; feature: mouth environment [ENVO:08000002]; material: saliva material...
GTAGCCGGACTTCCACTGACCTGTGCGAGGCTGGGGCGTGGGATCCGGGGTCGGAGCCGGGGTGGGGTCGACGGTCGGGTCCGGGGTGGGCGCCGGGGTGGGGTCGACGGTCGGGTCCGGGGTGGGCGCCGGCTCCGGCGTGGGGGCCGGCTCGTCGACCGTCACCCAGTACAGGAAGCGCGAGTCGCCGCCGCCGACGGCGTGGAGGACGACTTGGGAGGTCTCACCCTCGCCGAGCTCGACTTCCTGCGTCGTCTTGTCCGCGGGGTTGACGAGCATCAGGTGCGCGCCCGCGCTCGGCTTCTTGACAGTCAGGGTGATGTCCTGGGCGGTCTCGGCCAGCGAACCGTTGTCGGTGCGCGGGTCGAGGAGGACCGACGGGTAGCGGGTCTGGCCGGTCAGGGCGTTGACGACCATGAAGCCCGTGGGGGCGGTCGTCGAATCACCGAAGATCTCGGCGGATTTGGCACCGTCCAGTCCGGCCAGCTGCTCGAAGTAGCCGACGACGACGTCGCCGGGCAGGCCGTCGTTGACGGAGCCGACGTTGGTTACCGACATGTCGACCAGGCCGACGGCGGCGTTAGCGGCCATGGCCTCGTCGCCGGTGGCGAAGTTGCCGTACTTGTAGCCGCTCAGCGTCGGAGTCTCGGAACGTGCCGCGTACTGTCCGGGTTTGTAGGCGACGAACGTGGAGTTCATGGCCTTCGTGTAGTTACCGATGTAGGAGACGTTGCCGAAGATGTTGGAGAACTCGTAGAACGAACGCGTCGGCGCACCGTCGTGGTCGATGATCGAGGAGCGGTCGTAGCCGTTGTACTCCATGCGGAACAGGCCGAACCACTTCTGGCCGGTCGCCAGGCCCAGGGAGGGCACGATCGACTTTTCGGAGGCTGACACGTTGGCGTCCCAGTTGTAGTCCAGGTACTGGCCGTACAGGATCGGGCTGGAGCCGTCACCGGTGAGGCCCTTGAGGCCGTATTCGCGCTGCTTCTTCCAGGTGTTGGTGTTCAGCAGGTCCATGACGACTCGGCTTGGAGCCGGGCCGCCGTTGGCGCCCCAGTAGTACTTGTCCCAGCTGAGCAGGTCGGGCTTGGCGTTCTCGACGTAGTAGCTCAGGTTGGCGTCGCGGTACCAGGACGGGTCGTCCCAGGAGTTGGCGTGGACGACGGCGCCGGGGATGTTCTGCTTGGACCAGGCGAACCAGTTCTTGAAGCACTCGGATTCACCGCGGTTGAAACCGCCCTCGTCGCCGTACTGGATATCAACGAGCGTGGAGGCGTAGGGCGACATGTACTCGTTCATGAAGTTGTGGGGCTCACCGGCGTTACACATGCTGTTCTTGCCGGTGGGTGCCTTCGCGAGCGCCCACGGCGCTCCCTTGCCCAGGGACTCCATCATGGGGGTGTTGAACATGGGCAGGTCGTAGAACATGGGGAACGCGCCGCCCGTCAGGTCGCGCTCCGCGGCGTCGAAGCCGCCGCGGCCGTAGCCCTCGGAGGGGACCCACGCGGGCATCATGACGCCGTACTGCAGCGCGAGCGCCTGGGCGCGGTTGACGCCCCACTTGCCCTCGCCGGGGTCGAAGCCGGAGTAGCGCTCGTACATGGAGTTGTCGACCGCCGGGGCGACGGGGGTCTTACCGGCGGGCAGGCCCCACACCTCGACGTCGTTGAAGGTCACGGCGGTGGCGATGTTCTGGGGAGTCTGGGGTTCGGTCTCGTCGTTCATCCAGATGCGGATGTTCGTGGCGAGGTGGTAGGCGTTGAAGTCCCAGTACCACAGGCCGCGCGCGTCGCGCGTGAGCGAGGCGTGGGTGACGATGGTTGTCCATTCGCCGCCGTCTGCTTCCTGGACCGCGATGGCCACGGAGTTACCGCCGTGCCACGACTGGGCGCCGGCGGGCAGGGTGGGGGTGCCCCAGCCGTTGACGCGGTGCACGTAGCGGGCCTCGCCGAGGTGCAGCTCGATGCCGGTGACTCCCTCGGACCAGTCGGAGGCGCGCACGAGCGGGTTCGAGGTCCATGTTGTCTTGGGATCGAGGTCGGTCAGGGCCGCGTTCTCGGCCTCGCTCGCGCCGTTCGCCGAGGCCGTGGCGGGCACCAGCACGTTGCCGCGGAAGTCGGTGTCCACCTTGGTGATGTTGACGACGTAGGTGGCTTCCTTGCCGTCCTTGGACACTGTCGCAGTGATGACGTTCAGGCCGGTGGTGAGGTCGAGGTTGGTCACTCGCCCGTCGGCGTCGGGGCTCGCGCCGTTGATGGTGACGGTGGCTCCGTCGACTGCGCGGAGGCGGGCCGAGACGGTGGTTGCGTGGTAGTAGCCGGTCGCCGTGTAGGTGTGTGTGCCAGGGGCGAAGTCCACGGGCTTTCCGGGTTCGCCGTAGGGGAGCTGGTCGATGACGAAGTCCAGGACCAGGTCTGATGCGCCGGAGCCCTGCTCGGGAGCGTCGGGGTGAGGCACGACGGGTCGGACCGCGTCAGTGCCGCCGCCGCCCTCATTGCTGCCGTAGGAGGTGATCGCGTTGCCCTGCGCGTCGCAGGGCAGGAGCTTGATGTCGGACAGGGCCATGTCGGACTTGCCGGGCGCGAGGGAGCGCAGGCCCGCCAGGGCGATGACGCGCTTCGTGGTCGCCGGGAAGGTGACGTACTGTTCCTTGTTGCCGAATTGGAGGTCGCTTCCGTGCGCAACCTCGGTGCCACCGTCCCAGGTTCCGGCCGCGACCTTGGTCTTCCAGTCGTCGAAGGAGGCCTCAGCGGCGGGGTTCCCGGGGTCTTCATCGAAGGCGAAGACTCGGTATTCGCCGGGGAATTGGTCGTTACCGAGGGTGGAGTCGTAGGTGGGGCGCGGTGTCATGCCGAGGCCGCAGACCTGCGTGCCGGGCGTGGGGTTTTGAACGGCGAGGGCGTGGGGGTAGGGGTCGAGGCCTCCCTTCCACTTGGTGGTCCAGAAGGTCTTGGTGGCGTCGGTGCGGGTGGTGTCGTCATCGACGAGCGCTGCGATGGTGCCGTTGGGGGCGCCTTCGCCGACCTTTTCTTCGGAGGTCGCCCACAGGACGGTCGGGTGATAGGGGGTGTCGGTGGCTGCGATGGCCGCCGCGGGCGTCAGCCCGAGCATGGTGGCCGCAAGAATCGGGGCGCCGAGGGCTCCGATGATGGGTCTTGTCCCCATGAGTGTAACTCCTTCGTCAGTATGGGGTTAATGGCCGGGATCCCTCGTTTGTCAAAGGGGACCCCACAATACCTAACACGTGTTAGTATTTTGTGAGACAACCTCCTTTTGATAGCGAAATGTCCTCGCGGGTGACGCTCACCCGCGAGGACACTCTCAGAACTTCAGCCCGCCATCCTCGATGCCACGGAAGAAGAACTTCTGACTAAACATGAAGACCAGGACGACGGGAACCATCGCCACGACGGCGCCGGCCAGGACCAGCTGGTAGGTGACACCCTGGGGCGAGTTCTGGATCGCCGTCAGCGTGAGCATGAGCGTCTGCTTATCCGGGTCGGGCAGCATGAGCAGCGGGAAAATGAAGTCGGACCAGGCCCCGATGAAGGAGGTGAGGCCGACGACCGTCAGGGTGCCTCGTACCTGGGGCAGGAAGATCGACCAGAAGCGGCGCAGCTCCCCCGCCCCATCGATGAGGGCGGCGTCCTCGATCTCGTCGGGAATACCCATGAACGCGGCGCGCATCATGAGGATCTGGAAGGGGCCGATCATGGCGACCATCCACACGCCGGGGAGCGTGTTGTACAGGTCCAGCTGCACCATCATCTTGAACAGCGAGAGCATGATCGATTCGAAGGGGAAGATCATGGCGGAGAGCACCACGAAGTACATGATGTTGCGTCCGGTCCAGCCTCGCCGAGAGAGCATGTAGCCCCCGACGCACGAGAGGAACACGTTCGAGGCCACGGTCAGGGCTGCGATGATCGCGGAATTCCTGATCGCCCCCAGAATGTTGGTTCGCTCAAAGAGCACGGAGAAGGACTCGAGCGACCACTGCTGGGGCAGGATGGTCGCGCCCTGACCGAAGACGGATTCGCCGGGTGCCTTGAAGGCCGCCATGAGGGGCAGCACGAGGGGGCCGACCAGGATGATCGCGACGACGACCAGGAGGACGTAGCGGGCCACCAACGCTCCGCCGCGCATCTGGCGCGAGGCGACGTTGCGCCCTTGGCGCTCCAGGCGGCGCTGCTTGCGCCACTGGGCGAAGCGCTCCCCGAAGGAGGCGGCAGTGGTGTGGGATGCGGTGCTCATGAGTCTTCAGCCTTCCTCTGCAGGCTCTGGGAAGCGATGATGAAGCCGAAGGTGATGAGGAACAGGCACACCGAGGCGGCGTCACCCTGGCCGAGGGAGCCGAAGGTTGGGTCGACGATGCGGTCTCGGATGTACATCGTCAGGGTCTTGGTGGGCGAGGCCGAGCCGCCCAGCAGGTAGACCTCGGTGAAGATTTTCAGACAGCCGATCGTGGTGAGCGTGGCGACGAGGAACATCATGACCTTGACGCCCGGGACGGTCACGGTCAGGAAGCGACGGATCGGACCGGCGCCGTCGAGCTCGGCCGCCTCGTACAGGGATTTATCGACGTTGGCCAGGGCGGACAAGTACAGGATCATGTAGTAGGGCAGGCCCTGCCACAGCGTGATGATCATGGCGCACAACAGGATGAGCCACTGATTCGACAGGAAGGGGATCGCGTCCAGCCCCCACGAGGTCACTAGGTTGTTGACGGGTCCGCGCTGATCGAGGAGGTAGCGCCAGGCCAGGGAGATGACGACCAGCGAGGAGATGGCCGGCAGGTAGTAGAGGGCGCGGAAGAAGCCGATGCCGGGGACGTGCGACTTGACGAGGAGGGCCAGCAGCAGGGGCAGCAGCACCATAAGGGGGACGACGCAGATGGCGTACAGGAGCGAGTTCGTCAGCGCCTGCCAGAACTCTGGGTCTCCCAGGACCGCGGTGTAGTTGTCGATGCCGATGAAGCGACCGGTGCGGCCCATCGGCTTCGTCTTCGTGAACGACACGTAGACGGTCGTGATGAAGGGGTAGATGTAGAACGAAACGATGGCGAGGACCGGCAGGGTGACCCACAGCCAGGGAACCCAGGCGGGGCGGAATCGGGCGGCGCCATTGAGGGAGCGCTTCGGTGCGCTCTTACGTGTCGGCATACCAAAATCCTTTGTGAGAATGGCGCGTGACCGTGAGCCGGCGGCCCTGCGCTGGGCGAGGGATGCCTCGGGGGCCGAGGCCTGGCCTCGGCCCCCGAGCATTCAATCAGTCTCCGAGAGCCTTGAGCTTCTCGTTCATCTGATCCTGTGCGGTCTTGAGGGCCGTCTTGGGATCAACCTCGCCGCGGATGGCCTTGTTGACGTTTTCGACGAGGGCGTCCTTCACGGCGCCGGTCGCGTAGAAGACGTCGGTGTAGGCCTCGGCGTCCTTGGCAGCCTTGGCGGCTTCCTCGTAGGCAGCCTTGAAGACCGGGTCGTCAGCGATCTCCGGCGGGTTGTTGACGAGCTTGTCGAGGGCCTCGGTGGCAGCGGGGAAGATAATCGCGCCGCCGTCGTGCGTCCAGGCGTACTCGTTCTCAGCGTTGGTGATCCACTCGGCGAACTTCATGGCCAGGGGGGGCGTTCTTGGTCGTGACCGAGACGCCGATGTACTGACCCTCGAAGACGGGCTTCACGCCGGGGTTGGTCGGGAAGGGGCCGACGCCGGTGTTCTCGTAGACGGTCGCGTTGTTGTTCTTGACCGACTTGAGGAAGGAGGCGTTGGGGGTGCCGAAAGCGAGGTTGCCGTCGGTGTAGGCCTTGCCCGGGTCGGGCTCGCCGGTCAGCGAGTCCTTCGGGATCGCGCCGGAGGCGTAGAGCTCAGACAGGCGCGTCACGTAGTTGATGGCAGCCTCGTTGTCCGCGAAGTCGAAGGCGGTCTTGTCACTGTTGAGCAGGTTGACGCCCATGCCGTGCAGCTGAGCGATCATGTACCACTCGGGCGAGCCGTAGATGCCGTAGTCGCCCTGTCCGTCGGCGCCAACCTTGGCGGCGGCGTCGAAGAGCTCGTCCATGGTCTTGGGCGGCATGTTCTCATCGAGTCCGGCGCGCTTGAACACCTCCTTGTTGTAGGTGGTGATGTAGGGGCCGAAGTACCAGGGCAGGGCCGTGTGGTGGTCACCCGCACCCAGGGCGGTGGAGTCCCAAATGGACGGAACGAACTTGTCGCCGATGCCGGGGGCCTTGACGTCGTAGTCCATGAGGAGGTTGGACTTGGACAGGGCGAGGATCGTGGAAGAGGGGACGTTGACGACGTCCGCCATCTTGCAGTTCGAGGCCTGGGCCGTGATGGTCTGGTCGAACTCGGCGCCGCCGCCCTGGTCGGTCCAGTTGATCGTCACGCCGGGGTTGGCGTCCTCGAATTCCTTGATCTTGGCCTTGAAGAAGTCGCCGAAGTCGTTCTGCAGGCCCTGGGTCTGGAAGGTGATTTCGCCTTCGACCTTCGAGGTGTCGATTGTCGAGTCGTCGATGTTGCCCGCGGGAACGTCGCAGGAGACGTCGGGCTCGGGGATGGAGCCGGAAGCGGATCCGCCGCCGGCGTTGGTGCTGTCGCCAGAGCCGCCACCGTTGCAGGCGGCCAGGCCGAGGGTGCTGAACATGGCCAGGGCAACAACGCCCGCCGCCATCTTCTTCTTCAACATGCGAAACCTCCGTTGGTCCGTATTTGCTGGTCGATCGATGGGATCGAGTCACTAACTATCTCGTGTTAGTTGATACCTGAATCATAGCGAGCATGAAAGCGATGCGCATTATTTGTCAGCAAGTGCCCGCATCGTTACCAAGCCGCAACATAACAGTGCGAGGCTCAATCACCCCCAACCTGCGCGATCACGAATGTCACCTCGCAGTCGCGCATGCGCCCGGCGAACTCCGGACGAGAGTCAGGGCCGCACGATCGCGTCCCGATGCCATCTTGGAAGACGTCAAGCCACAGGAACAGGCGCTCGCTCGCGGGCAGCTCTTCCCAGTGCGAGGCCTGGGCCAGCTCGCGCTCGCTCCACGGGCTCACGCTCCACCCGAGCAGCGAGGTCGGCAGGACCACCAGCTCGCCTCGCCGCCCCCGCAGAGACAGGGCCTCCAGCTCGCGCCGATGCCCGCCCTCCTGGGGGCGCACGTCCACGTCCCACAGGTCCGAGGCCTCGCCATGCCCACACCCGCGAGCGTCGGGCACGGCCATGTCGGGGTAACCGATGAGGGTCTCTCCCAGCCAGGAGGCCTCCCACGACGACCCGGGCAATTCGACGCGCACGCCTAACCGAGGAACGCGCTCGGGCCAGCGCCCGTGGGGGGCGACGCGCAGGCTCACGCGCAGGCCTCGTCCTGCACCTTGCCCCAGGCGCACGGGCACATACTCCCAGGCGAGGGTGGCGCCGAACTGTGCGGCGGGCGGCGACCAGCGCTCGACGACGCGGCGAGTACCCGCGTCCTCCTCGATGGAGACGAGGCGTCGGCGCAGCAGGTGCAGGCGCGCCCGCTCCCAGCGCATCGCGTGCGAGATTCCGCCCTGTCCGCACCCGACACCGAGGGGCCCCAGATCGCCCTCGTCGATCCCCCAGTAGTCGACGGGGCCTCGGCCCCGATCGTTGTCGGTGGGGGCCCGGAAGACGCTGATGCCGACGCTCACGGGCACATCGCCGACGCGCGAGAGGCGCCCGTCCTCGGCGAGGCCGTAGGCGTCGTGAGCGCCGCCGGGAGAACGCACAGGAGTGACGGCGGCGCCGAGGAGCGCGCGCAGGTGAGCCTCCTCTTGCTCCGATCCGCTGCGACTTAAGTCGATGGCCCGGGCGAGCGCGGGAGCGTCGGGGGCCATAGCGGCCACCCACGCCCACGTGCCCGCGTAGGGGCGCGAGAGCGCGTCGACCAGGCCGTCGCACACGAAGTTACCGTCGTGGACCTCTTCGCCGAAGTCGCCGCCGTAGGACAGGGCGCGGCGCCCGTCGGGCAGCGTACGCCACAGGGCGTGGTCGCGCCATTCCCACACGAAGCCGCCGGCGTGGCGCCGGTGGCTCATCTGCGCCGCATAGCCGGCGGCATTCCCGGGGCCGGTTCCCATCGCGTGGAGGTATTCGCACATGAGGTAGGGGGCGCGCCGGATGCGCTCGCGCGCCGCGTCGTCCACGTCGGCGGCCACGTGCGTGGGGACGGCGACCGGCGCGTGGAGGTCGGAGTCGTCCAGGACGGCAGCGACCTCCTCGAGCGTGGGGTACATGCGCGAGTAGATGTCCGTGTATTGAAGGGCGTGATCACCCTCGTAGTGGACGATGGCGCGCCCGCGGGTGCGCTCGTGAATCCAGCGGGCGCAGGCCGCCAGGTTCGGCCCGGTGCCCGACTCGTTGCCCAGGCTCCAGCTCATGATCGAGGGGTGGTTCTTGTCGCGCTCGAAGGCGCGCATCGTGCGGTCCAGGTAGGCGGGCGCCCAGGCCGGGTCGCTGGAGGGGTTGTCGACCCACTCCCCCTCCCCCTCGAAGCCGTGGGTTTCGATGTCTCCTTCGAGCATGACCCACAGGCCGATCTCGTCGGCCAGGTCGAGCAGGCGCGGGTGCGGGGGGTAGTGGGAGGTGCGGATCGCGTTGATTCCCATGGTCTTCATGAGCGCCAGGTCGGCGCGGGCCCACTGTTCGTCGAAGACGCGGCCCTCGTCGGCGCGCACCTCGTGGCGGTTGACGCCGTTAAGGGTCAGGGGCTCACCGTTCGCCATCAGCACGCCGTCCTCGATGCTCACGCGGCGGAATCCGAGGCGCAGGGTGCGCTCCGCGTCGGCGAGGCCGGCACGCCCTCCCACGCACACGCGGGCGTCGTAGAGGGCGGGGTCGCGCGCGCTCCACGGGCGCACGTGCCCCACGGCGAGGCGGCCGCTGCGGTAGAGCCCATCCTCACATCGCTCGAGGGCGAGCAGGCAGGAGCCGAGGCCGTCGATCTCGAGGCGACCCACCAGGGAGTCTTCCTGCGCGCCGAGCACCCGGGCCTCGACGCTCGCATAGCCGACCCCGGCCTCGTAGTCGGTGTCGACCCACAGATCCTCGATCGCGCCGTCGGCGAGGTGACGCAGGCTGACGGAACGGAAGATTCCGGGCAGCCACCACTGGTCCTGGTCCTCCAGGTAGGAACCGGCGCTGAACTGGTGGACGCGCACGGTGATCCGGTTGAGGCCGGGGCGCACGGCCCCGGTCACGTCGAACTCATGGGCCAGGCGCGAGCCACGGGCCATGCCCACCCACGTGCCGTTGACCCACACGGTTGCTTGGCTGTCGACCCCGTCGAAACGCAGGGCGACGACGCCGCCCTGCCAGTCGGCGGGGAGCTCGACGGTGCGGCGGTAGTCGCCGACAGGATTGGTGCCGGGAGGGAAGGGCGGGTCCACCGGGAAGGGTAAGTCGACGTTCGTGTAGGCGGGGCGACCGTAGACCCCCTCCCCTCGCAGCACCCAGTGGCTGGGAACGTCGATGTCGCGCGTCTCGGTCTGGACCGCGGGCTCGGGCCAGGGCTCCTCGACGTTGACAAACGGCTCCGGATCGGTGGGATAAAAGGCGAAGGTCCAGGTGCCATCCAGGCTGATCACGCCCGGGTCGTCGGCCAGATGTGCGCGTGGCGGCAGGAGAGTGCCCGCGCCGGGAGCATAGGAAGGTATCATCATTTTCACGTCTGCGTGCCTTTCGGATGTCGTCGTCGAAACTCCGATCGTCACCCACAAGACTAACACGTTATAGTTATTGCGTTTCTTCAAACGCACACGAGGATTGGAAGCCCGTCATGGAGCGCGCAACCCGAGCCGACGTCGCTCGCGCAGCAGGCGTCGCACCCTCCACCGTCTCACTCGTTCTCAACGGACGAGGCCGGGATGTCAAGATCGCTCCCGCGACCATCGAACGCGTTCAACAGGCCGCCCGCACCCTCAACTACATCCCCAACGCCGCCGCCCGCTCCCTGCGCCGCGGCAAGTCCCACCTCATCGCGCTCCTCATGGCCGAGCTGCCCGACGACCCCTTCGTCCCCGTCGTCCACACCGTCCTCACCACCGCGATGATCGACATCCAGCAGCGCGGCTACCTCCTCCTCCCCCTCTTCCAGTCCGGCGACGGCGCCTCCGACGCCGAAGTCATCCGAGGCGTCCTGGGAGACACGCAGCTCGCAGGCATCATCCGCGAGACCACGTCCGCCGAAGCCTTCACCTCCCGCCTCCTCGCCAACCTCGGGATCCCCGTCGTCGCCATGTCCATGATCGAGGCCAACCCCACCGGGTCCGAATCCTCCCTCATCCGCATCGACGAAGGCGCCGGCGTGCAGCAGGTTTTGTCCGACTGCGCGCTCATCGACCCATCGACCGGGATGGGTACGGGGCGCGCCGTCTTCCTCGCCGGCCCCAACACCAACCACGCCCGCCAACACCCCATCGCACACGCCTTCGGCACCAACTTCACCCTCTACTCCCTGCCCGACTGGGAGGCATCCACGGCCTACCAGGCCTCCGTGCGACTCCTCACCGAGGACCCCAGCATCTCCCTCATCGCGCTCGCCGACGACTCGCAGGCACCCGGCGTCTTCCAGGCCGCCGACGACCTCGGCCTGTCCGTCCCCACCGACCTGTCCATCCTCGGGTTCGGCAACCAGGACCACCGCAACGCCGAGGCCATGGGACTGACCACCGTCGACTGGCCCCTCAAGGAGATGACCGAGGCCGCCGTCGCCTCCATCATCAACGTCATCGAAGGACGGCCGCCCGCCGACAACATCCACCCGCGCGCCCTCACCGTGACCGAGGAGACCACCCCGGCCTCGTCCCAGCCCATCCCCGTCGCGACCATCCCGACCCACCCCGTGTGGCGCACCTCGGTCGCCCGGCGCGCCTAGCGAACACTCCCCCACCACCCACCCGCGACCTTCCCGTCCGCGAGGCTCCCACCCGCGCCGAGCCACCGGCCTACACCGTACAATCGAGGCATGGATCGCCAGGCTCTCACCGAACGCACGCTCTCCTTCCTCCTGCGCCGACTGCACGACGCGGGCGTCTCCGCGACGCGCCGAACCGACGAACACACGGGCGACGCGTTCCTGGAAGTCGACGGGTGGCGGCGCATCAACGTCGAGAATCTGGTCAGCGAGCTCACGCAGGCCGACCCCGCCCAGCATGAGGCCATCATCGAGCGCTGGGTCGCCTTCATCATAGAGTCGGGACGCATCGCCGACCAGCCCGTCACCGACGCCGACGAGCTACGCCAGCGCGTGCGCACACGCATCCTCATCCCATACCTGGCCGCCGACCCCCACTTCAGCTACGCGCGCCCCTTCCCCGGGGGCCTCGCCCTGGGCCTGTGCCTCGACTTCCCGAACACCGTGACGACGGTCACCGACCAGCACCTCGAGAAGTACCCGATCGGCCTCGACGAGCTCTACCACTACGGGCAGATCAACACGGACGGTGAGCCGATCGACGAACAGGGCCCCTGCGGCCCCTTCACCGGCATCGGCGGCGAGTCCCTCTTCATCGCGTCGAAGGCGGCGCACGTCGCCAACCTGGTCTCCACTCTCCGTATCGACGCGCCCCACGGGCTATTCTTCGCGATCCCGGAGCGCTCGATCCTCCTGTACGCGCCCGCCGACCCGGCCTCTATCACCCAGCAGTACCTTCGCCTCCTGGATTACCTGCGCATCGACTTCATGCGACGCTTCCGCGCCAACCCCGCGCACACCCTCAGCAAGGACCTGTTCTACTGCGGGCCGGACGGCGAGTTCGGCACCGTCACGCGCTCCGACCATCCGGACGTGCAGGAGCTCTTCACAACCGTGAACCTGGACGCGGACCGCCTCGTGGAGCTCGCCGTGAAGAACATGAACTTCTTTGACGGCTTCCGCTCCCGCTTCTACCCCACAAACATGTGACGGCGTCGGCTCGAAAGAGCGGCTCCTGGTCGAAGGAGTGACGGCCCCGGCCCGAGAGAGTGACGGTCCCAGCCCGAGAGAGTGACGGCTCCTGGTCGAAGGAATGACGGTGTCGGCCCGAAGGAGCGCGGCCCCGGCCCGAAAGAGCGACGGTCCCGGCCGCACCCTTCTGGGTACCCTCCGCGAGCACCCGCACGCCCTCCGCACACCCTACACGCGACTCACCCACGCATGGTTCCCCCACAATGTCGCACGTAATTTGGATACCCTCACTTTTCTTAGGACCTCGAAAAAGCCAATGATTCCAACGATCCGATGTCACGCATCGAAAGACGGTCAGGGGAATTACGTGCGACTTTTTGTCAGAGCGTTCCTTCCGCCACAAACAGTGACGGAGAAACTATAATGTGTGTATTCCGACCTTCGTAGGAGACAACCATGAGCGACAACGAGCTAGCGCCCACCCCGCACGACGTCCAGTTCACCATCGCGACGCCCGACGGTCAGCCGGACCAGGGGCTCATCGCCGTCACCGGCCGCACGCGTGATGCGCTCATCGAGAGTCTGACGAACAACCTCGCCGCGACAGGCAAGTACACGCCCGACGCGCGGGCCGTCTCCTCTCAGGTCCTCGGCTCGACTGCATCGACGGCGACCGCGCTTGGCGCCACAGCCGCGTCCGCGGCAATCGCCCCGACCCTCTTCATGGCCACGGCCAACCCCGCGACGCTCATGCAGCTCGGATCCGGCGTCGGTTCCGCCGTCATGGGAGCGGGCGGCATCGTTGCCCAAGCTCCCTTCATCCCCGTCGCTGCCTCGCTGCCCGTCGTCGCCCCGCTCGCGCTCATGGGGGTCGTCAACACGGCAGTGACCATGCGGCAGTTCCAGGCGGTGAACGCCAAGTTGGACACCCTCGCGAACACTCTCACTAATCTTCTCGTGCGTGCGGACATCACGGAGATCGCTGGGCTCATCGCCGCTTCGAAGACCCTGGGCGACATCACCGAGGAATACGGCGAGCTCGGGCACTTCACCCCGGCCATGATCGCCCGCTTCGCGGTGGCCGAGCAAGCCCTCGTGGCAGTGGCGCGACGCCAGGAGCTACTGCTCCTGTCCGCGGAAAGCCGCGCTCTGGAGACCGACACGCCCATCGACGATGTCATCCGCGATCTCAACGCCGCCGGACTGGCGTACATTACCGAGGTCCAGGTGCACGCCCTGCACGTAGCGCTCGCCCTGCAGGAGTGCCCGGCGCTGGTCACCAAACGCACGCAGCAGCTGAGAGAGTGCATCGCTCACACGACCGAGCGATGGAGCGAGCTCAAGAACCTGTCGGACAAGGTCAAGGCCACGATCGCCTCCCTTGAGGAGTCCGACCAGAAAAAGTCATGGGGAGAGTGGGGCAAGGAACGCTTCTCCGGCCCGACTCACGATTTCCCGGCGCTGAAAGAGCGCCGAGAGAAGATCCTCGAAAACGAAAAGACCCTCATCGACGAACACGGCTCGAAGCTGGAGGCCTTCAAGGAGCTCTCACAGAGCCTGCGCGAGCAGCAGGATTCGCGCGCGACGCTCATCTACTGGCGTGACGAGGCCGGCGAGCACTCTTTCCTCACCGAGCAGCTGAGCATCGACTCCTCCCGCTAAGCATCCATCGACAGTTCACCTCTGGACATGCTCAGACGGCACCGACGCAGCGCCGGTGCCGCATACCGACATACTCTGTACTCTCTAAAATGACCCCATGGACTCCGAGTACATTCTGAACAACGACCTGCCGTATCTGATGTACAGACTGAGAGAGGCAGGCCTGACCGTTGAGCTCGACTTCGACCAGACCAGGCGCAGGATGCTCCTGCTCCTCAACGGTTCCGTGAAGTGGAGCATTCATGATCTGACGCTGAAGCTGAGCGGAGCGGAGCCGGCGGCACACCAAGCCATGATGGAGCCGTGGATCCCATATCTGATGGAGCTCACGCGTCTCGGGCAGACGGTGCTGAGAAATCCTGAGGAACTGCGTCGGCGGGTGCACACCGAGTTTGTCGTCGACGACCTTGCTACAAACCCTCGCTATTCGTATTGCCGCCGATACCCTGGAGAACTCAAGCTGATACTCAGCCTCGCCGACGAGAACAACCGGTTCGACCTGTCAGACGAACAGCTGGACCAATGTCCACTGAGCATCGACGAGCTCTTCCATTACGGGCAAATGAACACTGATAACGTAGCCGTTGACCGTGTCGAGCCGATGGGACCACTAACCAGCCTGACCACACGATCCGCATATATCTCAGCGAAAGCGGCAAATATGCCCGCGCTCATATCGCGATTCCAGATCCACGCGCCCCACGGGCTGTTCTTGATGGCCCCAATGTGTCACGTCCTGTGTTACAGCCCCGTCGACCCTGCACATATTCTCCAACAGCTCATGGCTGTCATCCACACCATTCGCTACCCCATGGCCGTAGCAAGCAGGACGCCAGGCATGCTCCTGAGCCGCGATATTTTCTTCTATTCACCGGAAGGAACGTACGAGACGATCACGCAGCCAGACAATCCGGAGATTCATGAGCTCCTCACCAATGTAGATATTGATGACAAGACTTTCCGCGCCTGGAGCTACCACTACCTCGACCAGTCTTCCGCATTCACACAGCGTTTCCTCTCGCGCTAGGCGGGCTCCGGCCGCGCACCGCATAGGGACAACGCGGGAGGGGCGGATGCTCGTCGCATCCGCCCCTCCCGCTTACTGACGCCTCGCGCCGAGCCGGCCACGGCCTCGCCCGCGCCGCTACCCCTGGAGGTGGCAGGCCCGGTAGATACCCTCCAGCATGGCCAGGCGCTTGGCGAGGGAGGCGTCCTTGGGGACGCAGACCTTCGCGCCGAGATACTCCGCGCCGCCCGCGAGCGCCGTCTGGGCGCAGCGAGCGATCTGCTCGGCGTCCATGAGGGAGGTCGGCTCGTCGGCCTGAGCGGGCAGATGTCCGTCGATCCAGGCGTACCCGTACTGCGTCTCCTCCGGGCCCGCGCCCGAGAAGACGACGCCGTCGAGCACCCCGCGCGCGCGCGCCTCACGCACGTGCTGGTAGGCGGTCTCCGCGTCGCGTCCTTCCACGGCGGAGCGACCCCAGTTCAGGTGGATGCCGATGCCGACCTCGGCGACGACGTCGATCTCGTCGCCCAGGGAGAGGAAACCCTTCTCGGGATTTTGTTCCGGCACGTACTTATCGCAGTGCTCGACGACCAGAGTCGCCCCACTCCAGTCCCAGCCCACGACCTCCTCGAGCGAGCGCTTGAAGGCGTCGGCGTCGGCCAGGCGCGTGGGCGCCGAGTGCAGCTGCACACGACCAACCAGCAGGCGCCCGGCCTTGCCGCACAGGTCGTCGAGGTCGTCGCAAAGCTGGCGGGTAAAGGCCAGGGCAGCTTCGCGTCCCGCCTCGTCGGGCGAGGCCAGGCCGAAGGTGGCGTCCTTCCACACGTGTTGCATGGTGCCGGGGATCGCCGTGATGGTGTTGAAATCCCAATGCGGCGCCAGGTGAGCGGCCAGCACGTCGGCCTGGGTGGCGAGCTGCCCAGGGTAGGGAATCTCGACGCCGCTGACCCAGGGCTGGTCGGCGAGGAGCTGGTAGTAGTCGGCCTCGAGCTCAGGCGTCGGATGCGACGCGTAGGCTCCAATAATGAATGGACGTGTCATTGTGATCAGCCTTCTTTGATGATCTCGTCGTTACCGTCTTCAGGACGAACGTATTCCGGTCCAACCATCTTTTGCAGCAGACGCGGAAGGTTTGCCCCAATCGACACCATGACGACCGCGGCGAAACCGAAGGAGAGGATCGCGAGGGCGAAGCCGAGCGAGAACTTCGCTGCGATCGCGGCGCCGAGGACCGGTCCAACCGCGCCGCCGAGCGCACCCACGTTGTAGCAGAAGCCAAGACCCGCGGCACGCTTGTCGACCGGAAAGTACGAGGAGACCCACTTGGGCAGCAGGCCGGAGACACCCTGGCCGAACATCTGTTGAAAGAAGAGCAATGCTGCCACGAGGGCCACGTACTTGCCGTTCTGCATGAACAGGGGGAATACAATCATCTGCGAGAGCAACAGGGAGATAGCATACCAACGGCGCATACCAAACTTGTCACCCGCAAAGCCCGCGATGATGTAGCCCGCAGCGTTGCCAAGGCCAGCGAAAGAGACCACGTTGGCGACGACCGTCTGGTCCATCCCAACACCATGCAGGTAGGTGGGGAGCAAGCCTTGGATGGGCCACGTGTACATGAACGAGGCGAAGATCGTCAGCATGATCGCGATACCGATGACCCAGCGCTTGGAGTCAAATTGGATGATCAGGTAGATGAAGATGACCGCGCACACGGCGCCGAGGGCGCTGACGGCAGCGACGCCCCCGACTCGCTGTGTGAAGATCAGCAGCAGCGAGACGAAGGCAATCACCACGACGATGTAGTTGATAACCTTCCGCTTTCCACCGAAGAGCACCTGAAGCATGTCATTCTTCTCGACATGTCCCTTTTCCTTAGCCTCGCTCCAGTCAGCAGCCTCGGGCAGGGTCTTTCGCATGTAGATCGCAACGACAATCGGAACGATGCCCGTGAGGAACAGGGCGCGCCAGCCCCAGCCGGGATGCAATGAGTCAACCCAAGTCACGAAGTACTTGTCGACCTGAGCGGCAGCGATGACACCGAAGGCGTAGCCGGACAGCAGGAAGCCCGAGGCCTTGTTGCGCATGTGCTTGGGCCAGGACTCAATGACGTAGGCAGCCGACGCCGAGTATTCGCCAGCCATGGCAAAGCCGATGATGAGGCGAAGAATGAAGAGGATCCAGAAGTTCGGTGCGAGCGCACAGGCGATAGAACCGAAAGCGAACATGAAGATCGACAGGATCATGGCGGGCTTACGGCCGTAGCGGTCGCCAATCGCACCGAGGACGAGGCCGCCGATCCACCGGCTGATGAACGCGGCCGAAATCAGGGACGCGCTCTGAACGAGCGTCAGCTCGAACGCGGCCGTGATCGCAGGCAGCGCGAAGGAGATGAGGACGAAGTCGTAGCCGTCCAGAAGGACGCCGATCCATGCGGCGAAGAAGGCCTTGCGATCTTCTTTGGTCAGGTATTGGTACCAGGGCTTTGTGGGAAGCGCCTGTGCGGGGGACGTACTCATGATGAGTGCCTTCCTGATATTTCATCGTCGAATAACGAGGGGCTTGAGTCGAGATGTCTAACAATCAAGTTGTCAGACAACTTGCGGTAATGTTAGCCCTCTCTCACTCTAGAGTCAAGGTCAAATTGCCACCAGATTTGCATCTTGCCAACAAAAGATAGGGCTGCTAACCTGTCTGACAACTTCTTGCTGTGACCAATCACATGCTCTGCTTCGTGATGGCGCGAGGTAATACAAACAACTAACAGAAAGGTGTCAAACATGAGCATCGACGCAGGTCAACCGGGAATTTCCTGGTTCTTACAGTTCCGCGCACACATCGACGGCTCTCTGATCCACCTCCGCTCCGACGGGGATGCAGGATGGGCTCTCCTCATCCGTGCTGGCGCTCTCTTCCTCGAGGGCTCCACCTCCACCATGCCCCTTGCGCTAGACATGGAGGACACTGCCTCGCTGACTGACGGCAGCTGGCACTCACTCGCACTCACAGCCACGGCTGCTGGATCCAAGATCTTCCTTGACGGCTACCAGTGCTTCTCGACGACGGGTGACTTATCGCCGGACGGGTGCGGTCCAGGTTCCGAACTGCTCGCTGACCCGGGGTCCGGCATCGAGATACGCAATCTCGCCACTCACGAGGGAGTCCTATCCCCCGCAGACATCCTCGCGCTCTCGCCGGCTCCGACCCCCCTCATCGAGTTCGCTGCCGCACGTCTCTCCGACTACGACGTGTCCGAGCTCTCCGAGCTCACCGCCGGCACAATCTTCGCACGCTACCGCGTGCGCGGTCCCGGCCAGCACGGGACGATCCTCGCCGCCGGAGGTGGCGGCACCGAGCAACTCAACCTGTCTGTAACCGCAGAAGGCATCGAGTACAAGGTGCTGGGACGCAGGGGCCAGTGGCGCACGTTTACGGCCCACGGCCACTGGGATCAGGGACACTGGCACGACGTCGTTGTACGCGTCGGACACGGCGCAGTACAGATCTACGTCGACGGTTACCTCGAGGCTCACCTGCCCGGACAGGCTTTCTTCGGCGCCGTCGGTTCTCTCGACGAGGTCGTCATCGGTCAGGATACCTCCGGATCCCGACTCTTCGGCGAGGTCCGCAATGCCGCGCTCTTCTCCTCGGTTCTCAACGACTCGCAGATCAAGAAGCTCTCTTCTGTCACCCCACTCGACACGCAGTGTCTCTTCGATGCTGGATTTCACGACTCGATCAGCTACCGAATCCCCTCGCTCATCACCCTGAAGTCGGGGGTGGTCGTCGCCGGCGCCGACCAGCGCGAGACCATCGCGAACGACTCCCCCAACTCCATCAACTTCACGATTCGCCGTTCCTTCGACGGCGGCCTGACCTGGGGCGACCTCCAAACGGTGCTCACCTACCCCGGCCACGGCGCGAAGGGGGCCTCGGTGATCGACTCCTGCGTCGTCCAGGACCGACGCACGGGGCGCCTTGTGGTCCTCATCGATCACTTCCCCGGCGGGATCGGACAACCCAACGCCGAGGCAGGCCTCGGCGTCGACGAGAAGGGCCACTACATCCTGCACGACAGCCAGGGTGTCACCTACACCTGGAACGAGGACGGCAGCGTCACGGATTCCGATGGCGCCCCAACCCCCTACAGGGTGTCCGAGCGCGGCGACGTTACCGTCACCGAGGATGGACAGGAATCACCCGGCGGCAACGTCTTCCTCGCTGACGGCGAAGACCCCAACCAGACGCTGCTCACCGCGCGTACCTGCTACCTGCAGATGATTTACTCCGACGACGACGGAGAGACCTGGTCTGCTCCCGTCAACTTGAACCAGGACGTGAAGGAAGAGTGGATGTCCTTCTGCGGCACATCCCCGGGCACAGGTGTGCAGCTGCGCAGCGGCCGCCTCGTCATCCCCATCTACTACAACGGTGACCACAAGCGTCATTTCTCTGCAGCCGTCGTCTACTCCGATGACGGGGGCACCACGTGGAAGCGGGGCAAGTCCCCCAACGACGGACGTCTCTTCGAAGGCCGCGAGATCGACTCACGAACGCTCGACACCGAAGCGGCGGCTACACACGAGGCCACCCTCATCGAGCGGGCGGACGGCTCACTGCTCATGCTTATGCGCAACCAGCACCCGAGCGGGAAGGTGGCGGTCGCCGTCAGCACCAACGGCGGCGAAACCTGGGGTGACGTATCCTTCGCGCAGGAGATCACCGAGATCTTCTGCCAGCCCAACGCGGTGCCATGGCCGAGCGAGGATTGCCCCGAGCGCGTCATCTTCGCCAACGCCTCCCAGATGCGTCCCTACCGCGGGCGCGGCGTCCTTCGCCTGTCCGAGGACGGTGGTCGCACGTGGATCGCGTCGCGCACCTTCAACCCCGCGCACTACGTCTACCAGTGCATGACGATCCTGCCCGACGGTACCCTCGGCTTGCTCTGGGAGCGTGAGATGCAGGGACTGTACTTCAGTCGCATCCCGCGTGCGTGGATCGAGGCCGCAAAGATCTGACGGTTCGTCTGATCTTGAGACGAGGCCGGCTGCCGTGCGCTCCATACAAGAGAACAGCAGGCGGCCTCGTCCACCAGCAACATGTACGAGGGGGCGGGCACCCACCGGTGCCCGCCCCCTCGTAACGTCAGCGCGCTACGCTCACAGCGCGAGGTTTTCCTTGACGACGTCCGCCAGCGAGGAGGCCACAGAGTCTGCCTCCTCCTGGGTCGCCGCCTCGACCATGACGCGCACCAGGGGCTCGGTGCCCGACGGGCGCAGCAGGACACGGCCGGTGTCGCCCAGGCGAGCCTCGGCGACAGCCACGGCCTCGGCGACGGCCTGGTTCGACGATGCGGCCGCACGGTCCACGCCACCCACGTTGATGAGGGTCTGCGGCAGGCGCTTAATGAAGGACGTCAGGTCGGCCAGCGAACGGCCGGACTCCTTGACCATGCGCGAAACGAGCAGCGACGACAAGATGCCATCACCCGTCGTCGCGTGGTCGCGGGCAATGATGTGGCCGGACTGCTCGCCGCCGAGGCAGTAGCCGGACGCCAGCATCTCCTCGAGCACGTAGCGGTCACCCACGCCCGTCTGCACAGTGTTGATGCCGGTCTCGCGCATGGCGATGAGCAGGCCCAGGTTACTCATGACGGTGACGACCAGCGTGTCCTTGGCGAGCGCGCCGCGCTCCTTGGCGTTCACGGCCAGCGCGCCCATGATCTTATCGCCGTCGATCAGGTTGCCCTCGTGGTCGACGGCCAAGCAGCGGTCCGCGTCCCCGTCGTAAGCGACACCAAACTCGCAGCCAGCCTCGACGACGGCAGCCTGCAGGGCCTCGGGGTGCGTCGAACCGGCGTGCAGGTTGATGTTGCGGCCGTCAGGCTCGGCGTTGATGACGGTAATGTCGGCGCCAAGCTCACGGAAAACGGCCGGCCCCAGCTCGGAGGCGGCGCCGTTCGCACAGTCGATCGCGATCTTCATGCCGCGCAGGTCGGTGCCAATAGCCCCCACGAGATGCGCGACGTAGGAATCCTTAGCCCACGCGTGATCGGCGTTGACCTCACCGACACCATCGCCGGTGGGGCGCTCCCACTCCGTATTCACGAGTGCCTCAATCTCATCCTCAACGGAATCGGCGAGCTTGTAACCGCCGTGCGCGAAGAACTTAATGCCGTTATCGGGCATCGGATTGTGGGAGGCGGAAATCATGACGCCGAGGTCAACGGTGTCCTCGGTAGCCGTCAGATGCGCGACAGTGGGCGTGGTGACGACGCCGATGCGAGTCACATCCATGCCAGCGCTCGCCAAGCCAGCCGCGAGGGCGTGATCGAGGAACTCGCCCGAGATGCGCGTGTCACGCCCAATGATCGCGCGGGGCTTCG
>ERZ1674149.154-NODE-154-length-20718-cov-22.070464_pt1 | contig 20718 bp, 20 predicted proteins | sample MGYA00581311_ERZ1674149 | MGnify/ENA primary metagenome ERZ1674149 (study PRJEB41354, sample SAMEA4873312) | human saliva metagenome | biome: human-associated habitat [ENVO:00009003]; feature: mouth environment [ENVO:08000002]; material: saliva material...
CGCGGTGGTGCAGGCAGGTGCCCTCCGCATCGACCATGCGCACCTGCGCGCCGTCTGCCAAACCGATTAGCACGTTCTGCGGCGAAAAATCGCCCGAAGAGAGCATATATACCCTGCCGCGGTTGAGCTTGAACTGCTCGGGTACCGGCGGACGCTTGGTAAAGAAAGGCTGCAGAACGCGGTGGAAACGGAAGGACAGCTCCTCAACGGCGGCGGGAAGAACGGGTGCGTCCCCATGTTCGGCAGAGCTGGAATCCGGGCTGGCAGCATCGTGCTCGGGGGTGCGCGCCTCATCAGCCACACCGTACAGCTTCTTCAAACCGCGCTCAGCCAAACCCGGCGAGGCAATAGCGCCCGGGAACTGTGCCTTGCGGTCGGCACGCGCCAGGTTCAGGCGGTAATCCTCCACCGTCTCACCCATAATGCCGCTGGCGGCAAGGGAACGGTACGCCTCAATGTAGTAGTTCAGCGCATCCAGCGCCTGCTGTTCGGTGCCTTCCAGTAGGGCGTGGGCGACCGAATACTGCTCGCCCTCAACGGTTCCGGCGCTCACATCTTCCAGCGCCAGCACGCGCAGCTCAGGATCCGCGCCGTAGAGCTGCGGGAACAGACCCGGAACCTGCCGGTTCAGCGCCTCCAAACCGTAGCGCTCACGCAGGTACCCGAAACCGCCCGCGTTCACCGTCGAATCCTTACGGCGGTAACGCTTCACAATAATCGAGGTCGGCAAAGACTGTGTAGACTCGAAAGACTGTGCAGACTCGGCGGCAGGCTCATACACGACACGCACCACAACGGAACGCATGCCGGTGCCCAGAATCTGCACGCGCTCAACCGCACGGGCAGCTACCTGCTCCAAAGAATGCGCCCAGCTGAGCAGCTGCATCAGGGTCTGACGCATCGAAGCAGAATCAGCGCTCGCTTGAGGCGGCACGGGGGAGTATGCGGCAATCGCCTCCTCGATGAGGGTGTTTAGAAGCTCCCCGTCAGGGGCGGGGGCGGAAGAATCGTTCGGTGACAGAGCCGGAAAGTTACTACTAAGGGAAACCTGCATAGAGCCATTATCCCCTATCGGATACCCTATAGGGCATGACTTCGACCCTCAGCGATTCCGCCCAGACCCCCGAAACCAGCCCCCGCACCTACGAAGTGCGCACTTTCGGCTGCCAGATGAACGTGCACGACTCCGAACGAATGTCCGGCCTGCTGGAGGCTAACGGCTACGTTCGCGCTGAGGAAGGCACCCAGCCCGACCTGGTGGTTTTCAACACCTGCGCGGTCCGCGAAAATGCTTCCAACCGCCTGTACGGCAACCTCGGTCAGCTGGCACCGGTCAAGCGCGCCCACAAGGGCATGCAGATCGCTGTGGGCGGCTGCCTGGCGCAGAAGGACCAGGACGCCATCATTGAGAAGGCACCCTGGGTGGACGTCGTGTTCGGTACCCACAACATTGGTGCCCTCCCCACCCTGCTGGAGCGTGCCCGCCACAACCACGAGGCGCAGGCAGAACTGCTCGAATCCCTCGAAGTTTTCCCCTCCACCCTGCCGACTAAGCGCGACCACGTGTACTCCGGCTGGGTGTCCATCTCGGTGGGCTGTAACAATACCTGCACCTTCTGCATCGTGCCGTCTCTGCGCGGTAAGGAGAAGGACCGCCGCCCCGGCGACATTCTCGCTGAGGTTCAGGCGCTGGTCGATGACGGCGCTATTGAGGTGACCCTGCTCGGCCAGAACGTGAACTCCTACGGCGTGGAGTTCGGCGACCGCCAGGCATTCTCCAAGCTGCTGCGTGCCTGCGGTGAGATTGAGGGCCTGGAGCGTGTACGCTTCACCTCCCCGCACCCGGCAATGTTCACCGACGACGTGATTGACGCGATGGCGGAGACCCCGAACGTCATGCCCGTGCTGCACATGCCGCTGCAGTCCGGCTCCGACAAGGTGCTCAAGGACATGCGCCGCTCCTACCGTTCCAAAAAGTTCCTGAACATTCTGGACAAGGTGCGCGAGCGCATCCCGAACGCCGTGATTACCACCGACATCATTGTGGGCTTCCCCGGCGAGACTGAAGAGGACTTCCAGGAGACCCTGAAGGTTGTGGAGCAGGCTCGTTTCTCCTCCGCGTTCACCTTCCAGTACTCGATTCGCCCCGGCACCCCGGCGGCGACCATGGAGAACCAGATTCCGAAGGAGGTCGTGCAGGAACGCTACGAGCGTCTGATTGCCCTACAGGACCGTATCGCCGGTGAGGAGAACCGCAAGCAGCTCGGTAAGACCGTTGAGCTGATGGTCGTTGCGGAGGCAGGTCGTAAGGCTGAGCAGACTCACCGCCTCTCCGGTCGTGGCCCGGACCAGCGCCTCGTGCATTTCTCGGTGCCCGAGGGCTGCGAGATTCCCCGCCCCGGCGATATGGTCACCGTGCCTATTACCGAGGCTGGTTCCTTCCACCTGATTTCTGACCCGACCGCCGAGCAGTACCAGCTGCGCCGCACCCGCGCCGGTGACGCGTGGGACCGTTCCCAAGCTGACTCTTGCGGTACCGGCACCACCCAGGTGCCCGGTGCGCCGGTGGGCCTGGGCATGCCGACCATCGGTCTGCGCCCCTAAAACCTATAACGAATCATGCGCCCTGTTCCTCGGGCTCTTGCCACCACCGCAAGTGGGGGTGAGGGAACCGGTAGAATGGGGCGCATGACTATCTCCGAAACTCTGCCCGTTATCGCTATTGTGGGCCCGACCGGCACCGGTAAGAGCGCGCTCGCCATTGAGCTGGCTCTGCGCCTGAACGGTGAGTGCATTAACGCTGATTCTATGCAGTTCTACCGGGGTATGGATATTGGTACCGCGAAGGTCACCGCGGAGGAGATGCGCGGCGTTCCGCACCACCTGCTGGACATTATGGACGTGCGGGATGAGGCGTCCGTGGCGGAGTTTCAGGGGCGTAGCCGTGAGCTGATTGAGCAGATCCGTGGCCGTGGCCGCTACCCGATTCTGGTGGGTGGTTCCGGTCTGTATATGCGTGCCGCCCTGGATAGGTTGGAGTTTCCCGGCACGGATGCGCGGGTGCGTGAGCGCCTGGAGGAGCAAGCGCGTACCGAGGGTATTGGTGTTCTGCACGCCCGCCTGGCGGAGGTCGACCCGGAGTCGGCGGCGCGCGTGAAGGATGAGCGCCGCATTATTCGAGCCCTGGAGGTGTTCGAGGTGACGGGCCGCCCGTTCTCGGCGTTCATGCCGGTGCGCGAGTACGTGACGGAGAGTATTCAGATTGGTCTGGATATGGATCGTGCCCTGCTGCACGAGCGTCTGCACCGCCGTGTGGAGCTGATGCACGAGCAGGGTCTGCTCGATGAGATTCGTACCCTGAACGAGCAGGGACTGCAGGAGGGTAAGACTGCCTCCCGCGCGATTGGTTACGCGCAGTTCGCTCGCGCCCTTGAGGATGCAGACTACAGCGTGGAGCAGGCGATTGAGGATACGACCATTGCGACCCGCCAGTTTGCGCGCCGCCAGCTGACCTGGTTCCGTGCGGACCCGCGCGTGCAGTGGCTAGATGCGCTCTCACCCACCCTTGCAGATGAGGCGTTGGCTACAATTTTGCAAAAATAAGCAAATGGACGTACTAAAGCTGGGAAATTGAGGTTACTCTAGGGACATATTGAACTCAACTATAGAGGAAATATGTCACTCACATCACATACGAAAAATTCTGCCACTCTGTCCGCGGCAGAATCCACTCGGCGTTCCCTCTACGATGCCATTCTGGGCGGAACGAATTCACTGAACTTTCTTCGCCTCTCATTGGCCTCGTTAGTTATCGTGGCCCATGCTGCCCCTCTTGTCGGTTTTAACGCTGGAATTCTCGGAATTCCTGTTCCCGAACATATCGGCACTTTGGGTGAATGGGCTGTGAACATGTTCTTTTGTATCTCAGGATTCCTGATTGCTCATAGCGCGCAACGGGGTACTATCTCCGGCTATGTTAAGCGTCGTGCCCTAAGAATTTTCCCCGGCTACTGGGTATCTATCCTGTTTGTTGTCTTCCTGTGTGCACCGATTGCTGTAGCCACCGGACACACGGCAGAGCCCTATTCACTGAAGGGCGCAGGCGGATACATAGCGCGCAATTTTGACCTTTTCAATCTGCAATACCCCCTTTTTTGGCGGTCCCATTGGCATCCCTTTCACCCACGCATGGAATGGGTCAGCCTGGACCCTGGGTTTTGAATTCCTCGCCTACCTAGCACTTATCCCGATTTTCTACATTGGGTTTATTCGTAAGAACGCAAAATGGTTGGTTCCTGTCATCTATGCTGGGCTATTTTTCGGGCACCAGATTTTTGAACTGATGGGGCGTGAACCTAATCGTTTTGTAGAGCATATTCTTCGCCTGCATCCTTACTTTTTCGCAGGTGTCATTCTCTACATGTGGGGTAAGCGTATTCGCTATAACGCTACTGTGGCTATTGCGGTCACGATTCTAGGATTTGCTCTGCAATGGTTTGCACCTGGTATTGCCCAGTACATGCACCTGCCCGTGGCTTACGGAATCCTGGCTCTCAGCGCTGCGATTAAGACCGACCTGTGCCGACATAACGATATTTCTTACGGCGTGTACATCTATGCATTCCCGGTGCAGATTCTGTTGACAATTTTCGGTAGTGCATCGCTGGGCTGGGTTCTGAACGCCATCATCACTTTTGCTATCACCGTTGGTCTGGCGTGGCTGTCTTGGCTGTATGTTGAGAAACCTGCGTTGGCTTTGAAGGATCGCAAGCTTCTGCGCATTCGTCGCGATCGTCCCACAGACACCGTAGCGGCATCTTCATAAACCGGTAAAGTATCCCGCCTATTTCTGCGGCTTTCGGTAATCTTGACGAACTCATCAAGTGAACCGGGAGCCGCAGAAGTATTTCCGAGGAAGAATGCCTGGTTCACCATCTGGCGCGGTAAAATCATAAACGGACAGGTCACCAACCTTAAGGACAGCATATGAGCGAGAACCCTTCCACCTGGGGCGAGCTGGCAGGCCTGACCCTCACCAAGGGTCACGGCACCGGTAACGACTTCATCTTTCTGACGGACGAGAACGCAGAAATTGCTCTCACCCCCGAGCTGGTAGCCCGCGCCTGCGACCGACACTTCGGCATTGGTGCGGACGGCTTCATTCGTGCTGCCCGCAGCACCGCCTCCCGCGCGGGCCAGAAGCTGCTCGAGGAGCACCCGGACGCTGTCTGGTTTATGGACTACCGCAACGGTGACGGCTCTATCGCTGAAATGTGCGGCAACGGTGTGCGCGCGTTCGTGGAGTACCTGCGCACTGAGGGCCTGATTGAGCTTGAGGTGGGCGAGACCGTCAAGATCGGTACCCGTGCCGGCGTGAAGACTGTGGCGCGCACCGAAGAGGGTTACGCGATTGATATGGGTCCGTGGAGCTTCATTCACGGTGAGGCTGCCCGCGAGGGTGGCGAGGACTGCCTGGTGTCTGCTCGCGGTCTGAAGACTCCGCGTGCTGGCCTGTCCATTTCGATGGGTAACCCGCACACCGTGGTGATGCTCGGCTCCGACGGTAAGCTGGACGGCCTGGACCTGCACAGCCTGCCTCAGGTGAACCCCGCCCCGGTCAACGGCACGAACGTTGAGTTTGTGGTGCCGGTCGACCTGGACGTTGAGAGCGGCGCGCATGTGGGCGCTATCCGTATGCGTGTGCACGAACGCGGCGTGGGCGAGACTCTGTCGTGCGGTACCGGCGCGTGTGCGGCGGCTGCGGCGACCCGTTTCTGGGGCGGCGAGGAAGCACCGGATGAGTGGCTGGTGCATGTGCCCGGCGGTACCCTCGCGGTGACTTTCGTGCTGGGTCCGGACGACCTGGAGCATGTTGTTCTGGCTGGTCCGGCGCAGATGGTTGCAACCGTCGTGTTGCGATAACGTGCTGTTTTAGAACAGAGATTTTATAGACAAAAGCGGCGGGTGTTTTCTGACAACACATTCAGAAAACACCCGCCGCTTTTATGTTTTAAGCAGTTAGCGCTAGAGGTTTTAGTCCTCGTAGCGGTGCACCTGCAGAATACGGAAACCCTTCGAGGTCGCATAGCGCGACACTTCAAATTCGCCGGGGTGCAGCTCCTCAAGCTGCGCGTCCATCCACTTCTGCAAAGAATCGGAGCCCAGGTTCTTCTGAACCACCAAGTAGGCGTTACCACCGGGCGCCAGGCGAGGCAGCCAGGTCAGCAGGATCTCGTGCAGAACCTCCTTGCCCACGCGAATCGGCGGGTTCGACCAGATGGTGTCAAAACGCAGTTCGGGGTCAACCGATTCGGGGGTTCCCACGGTGACGTTGGACAGGCCGAGAGCGGCGGCGTTGCGTTCGGTCAGGCTAATGGAGCGGGAGTTCACATCCACCGCATGCACCTGCGCCTGCGGGGCGAGCATCGCCAAAGTCAGGGTGATGGGTCCCCACCCACAGCCGATGTCGAGCATGCGTTCGCCCTGCGGGTCGGGTGCTTCCTGCAGCAAAATAGCGGTGCCCTTATCAATGCCGGAGGGGCTGAAAATGCCGTTAGCTGTGGTGACGGTGACCTTGCGGCCGGCAAGCTCCACCTGCACGGGGCGGGGCTTGAACTCGGTCTCGGGGGTTTCAGAGAAATAATGCTGCTCGCTCATGCTATCCAGTGTACCGGTAGGGCAAGATCCCGCCGCACACGGGCAGAGTATGCGCGGGGTGGGTCAGCAGCTTGCACGCCCTGAGCGCACAGGCGACCGAACCCCCTACCCGATGCGGGCAACGGCGGTAGAATTAGAATCGTATGAATTCTAAGAACACCCCCGTATCTGATACCGAAAAGCTGCCCAGCGATGAGCAGCTGCGCCGCACCGTAGACCGCGTTCTGGGCCGATCCCAGGCCGCCGCCTCCGTCACTACTTATGACGCCGCCGGTACTGCGCATCACAGTGATAACTCCTCCAGCACCCACGGTAACAATAGCCGCCGCGTGCTGGATACTCGCGCGCGCGAAATTTCTGACGTTCAGCGCGAGCACTCCGAATATGACGGTGATCAGGAAGATCTCGCTGAGCGCCGCGCCCTGCGCCGTACCGCGAACCTCTCAACCGAACTTGAAGACGTCACCGAGGTCGAGTACCGCCAGCTGCGCTTGGAGCGCGTGGTGCTGGCTGGTCTGTGGACTGAAGGCACCGTAGAGGACGCAGAGAACTCCCTGCGTGAGCTCGCGGCACTGGCTGAAACCGCAGGTTCCGAGGTTCTGGACGGCCTGGTTCAGCGCCGCCTCAAGCCGGATCCCGGTACCTTCCTCGGCTCCGGTAAGGCGCTGGAACTCAAGGACATTGTGGAGGCGACCGGCGCCGACACCGTCATTGTCGACTCTGAGCTGGCTCCCTCTCAGCGTCGCGCCCTCGAAGACATTGTGAAGGTCAAGGTTATTGACCGCACCGCCCTGATTCTCGATATTTTCGCTCAGCACGCTAAGTCCCGCGAGGGTAAGGCGCAGGTTGAGCTGGCTCAGCTGGAGTACATGCTGCCGCGTCTGCGTGGTTGGGGTGCGTCCCTGTCCCGTCAGGCGGGTGGCCGTGCCGCAGCCGGTGAGGGTATCGGTTCGCGTGGTCCCGGTGAAACCAAGATTGAGATGGACCGCCGCCGCCTGCGCGCTCGCATGGCGAAGCTTAAGCGTGAGATCGCTGCGATGGCGCCGGCGCGTGAGACGAAGCGCCTGAACCGTCGCCGTAACCGCGTGCCTTCGGTGGCTATCGCCGGGTACACGAACGCGGGTAAGTCCTCCCTGCTGAACCGTCTGACCGATGCCGGCGTGCTCGTGGAGAACGCCCTGTTCGCAACCCTGGACCCGACCGTGCGCAAGGCGCAGACCCCCGACGGCATCGGCTACACCCTCTCCGACACGGTGGGTTTCGTGCGTTCGCTGCCGACCCAGCTGGTGGAGGCGTTCCGCTCCACCCTGGAAGAGGTCGCTGACGCTGACGTCATCCTGCACGTGGTGGATGCTTCGCACCCGGACCCGGAGGGGCAGATTCGTGCTGTCCGCGAGGTCATCGCGGAGGTTGACGCCCGCCATATCCCCGAGATTATTGTGCTGAATAAGGCGGATGCCGCCGACCCGTTTGTGCTGGAGCGTATGCGCCAGCGCGAGCCGGAGCACGTGATTGTTTCAGCGCGTACCGGTGAGGGTATTGAGGAGCTGAAGCAGAAGATTGCGGACACCATTCCGCGCCCCTCCATTGAGGTGAAGCTGCTGATTCCGTACTCGCACGGTGAGATTATTTCGCGCCTGCACGAGTGGGACGCCGAAATTAAGAGCACCGATTTCGTATCGGATGGCACCTTCGTGGTGGCTCTGGTCCGTGAAGATGTCGCCTCCGAACTGTCCGAGTACGTGCTGGAGGGCGACCTGCTGGAGGTTCTGGAAGAGGAACTTGCGGAGGCACACGCCCTGGCTGAAGCGACCGCTTCTGCTTCCGAGCAGCCCTCTACCTCCGAGGCTCTCTAGGAGCGTATGAGCGTGACCGAGAGCATCAACGCGCCCAAAAACACCCCGGGAACTGCACCCGGACCGGCAACCGACGGCACCCGATTCACCGGGCAGGAGCTTGAGACCCTGCCCGGTGCGAAGGACGCCCTGACCCTGCTGGACGAGGCAGTTGCCGCCACTGGCGGTCAGAATCGTGCCGGTCAGCGCACCATGGTGGCGCATGCGGCGCAGGCTCTTGAACTGCAGCGTCACCTGTTGGTCCAGGCGGGTACCGGTACCGGTAAGTCCCTGGGCTACCTGGTTCCTGCCCTGGCGCGGGTGGGGGAGTCGGACCAGCCGATTGTGGTTGCGACGGCGACTCTTGCCCTGCAGGCGCAGATCGTGAACCGCGATATTCCGCGTCTTCTACAAGCGCTGGAGCCGCGCCCGGAGTCGCAGGCGCAGGTGGCTCTGCTCAAGGGCCGCAATAACTACCTCTGCCTGCACAAGCTGGAGGGCGGCTACCCGGAAGACGAGCCGGATGCTCTCTTTGACATGCCTTCTTCGACTTCCCGCGTGGGTGAGGAAGTGGTGCGCCTGCGCGAGTGGGCTGACCTCACGGAGACCGGCGACCGTGACGAGCTGAAGCCCGGCGTCTCTGACCGCGCCTGGGCTCAGGTGTCGGTCAGTGCCGCCGAGTGTCTGGGCCGCCGCTGCCCGCTGGTGGAAGAGTGCTTTAGCGAGATGGCGCGCAGCCGTGCCGCTGAGGCTGACATTGTCATCACGAACCACGCCCTGCTGGCGATTAACGCTTTTGAAGGCATGAAGGTTCTGCCCGAACATGAGACGGTCATTATTGATGAGGCTCATGAACTGGTGGACCGTGTGACCGGTGCCGTGTCTGGTTCTTTGACGGTTGCGATGGTTCGCCGTGCGGCACGTAGCGTGAAGAAGCATTCGAAGGCTGATTCCGGCGCGCTGGAAATGGCTGCTGGCACCCTGGAGACCGCTTTCGAGGGTCTTGCCGAGGGCCTTCTGAAGGGCCTGGACGGTCGCCTTTTGACCGCTATTTCTGCGGTAAATGATGCCGCCCGCACCGCCCTGTCCGATACCAAACCGGACGGTCAGGACGTTGACGCCGGCCTGCAGATGGCGCGCTCGCGTGTCTCTGAGGTGCACGATATGAGCAGCCGCGTTCTGGAGGCTTCGGGCGAGCAGGACGTTCTGTGGATTTCTCGTCAGGGCGGTTGGGAGAACGGCCGCTACGTGGCTGCTTCCGATACCGACCCGGCGACCCTGAATATCGCTCCGTTGAGCGTTGGCCTGCAGTTGCGTGACGGCCTGTTCGCTGACCGCACCGTGATTTTGACGAGTGCGACCCTGACGGTGGGTGACTCTTTTGATGTTGCAGCCGCTGCCCTGGGACTGCATGGGGAGGGTGCGCCGCGCTGGACGAGTATCGATGTGGGTTCACCTTTCGACTACCGCAAGCAGGGCATCATGTACGTTGCCGGAGATTTGAAGCCTCCGGGATTTGGTGTGCACGAGGGTCAGCTGGAGCGTCTGCGTGAGCTGTGCGAGGCATCGGAGGGCGGCGCCCTGGGTCTGTTCTCCTCAAAGCGTGCCGCTGAGCGTGCCGCCGAGTACATGCGTGAGCATAGCGACCTGAACATTCTTCTGCAGGGTGAGTCTTCGCTCAAGGCTCTGGTGGAGGAGTTCAGCGAGGACGTTGACTCATGCCTGTTCGGAACGATGAGCCTATGGCAGGGCGTGGATGTTCCGGGTGACTCTTGCCGCCTGGTGGTGATGGACCGCATTCCGTTCCCCCGCCCGGACGACCCGATTGCGCAGGCTCGTACGGAGGCGGTGAACCGTCACCGCGGTAACGGCTTTATGGCGGTTTCTGCTCACCATGCGGCGATTCGTATGGCGCAGGGCGCGGGCCGCCTGATTCGTTCGGTGTCTGACCGCGGCGTGGTGGCTGTACTGGATTCTCGTGTGGCGACTAAACGTTACGGCGGTTTCTTGATGAAGGCGATGCCGCCGATGTGGTCGACGCAGAATAAGGCAGCCGTGATTGGTGCGCTGGCTCGTCTTTCGGCGAGTATTGAGCGTTAGCTCGGGCGAGATCCATTCCTTGCCGCGCCGCCGCCCCGTTTTGGGCATATAAATTTAGACATATAGAAATCACCCCGGTGATACGTGAACGTTTACGTATCACCGGGGTGATTTCTATAGAGAGCTAAAAGCCTCGTAGCTATGTCTTTTAGAGGCTGTGTTGTTTAAAACAGCTTCTTTGAGATGCTGTGGCTGTTTAGAGCCCGCGTCTTTCAGAGACTGCATCTTCTAGAGGCTGTGGTTTTCTAGAGACTACGCAGCACGGAGACGACCTTACCCATGACGGTTGCGCGGTCGCCCATAATCGGCTCGTAGTTGGAGTTGCGCGGCATGAGCCAGGTGTGGCCGTCAACCTGACGGAACACCTTTACGGTTGCTTCATCGTCGAGCAGAGCAGCAACGATATCGCCGTTGTCTGCGGTGTGCTGCTCGCGGACAACCACCCAGTCGCCGTCGCAGATTGCGGCGTCAATCATGGAATCGCCCTTGACCTTGAGCATGAAAAGCTTGCCGTTACCGACCAGCTGGCGGGGCAGGGCAAGCACATCCTCCACGGACTGCTCGGCGGTAATGGGGCCGCCCGCTGCAATTCGTCCAACCAGGGGAACGGGTACGAGGTCCTCATCGCCGACTTCGAAGTTCGGCAGCTCGGGCAGGGAAGAGGAAGCGCTACCGTGGATGCCGACGCCGTTCTCATCCAGCACCTCAATGGCGCGGGGGAGCTTGGGGTCGCGGCGAATGTAGCCCATGGTCTCGAGACGGCCGAGCTGGTGAGTGACCGAAGACAGGGACGCAAGACCCACCATGTCACCAATCTGGCGCATGGACGGCGGGTAACCCTTTTGTTCAATCTCGGTGCGGATCGCGTCAAGAATCTTCTGCTGGCGCGCGGTCAGCGCCGGACGGGGTGCTGTTGCCATTTCTTTTCCTTCGGTCTGTGCCCCGATTTCTGTATTCCGGTCTCTGCAGTCTGTTTGAGACACAGTCCGGTCGGGGCACGGATGGGTGCTTCACACGTTTTCCGATGTCCTAAAAATTTTTTTGGTTCTGCTGAAATTGGTCTTATCTCGTCAGGGGGTGGAGGAATTCTATCCGTGCCGGAGCGATACGCGGGCAACGAGTATGCGCCTCCGCCCTATAAAACTCAGTCAGCAGCACCTGCATTTAGATACAGAACCAAGCTGTAACGGGTACAGAAACCTGCTGTGAGTAGGACTCATCAGGAGCGTGTGGAACGTCTCTTGACACCAGTGTAGAACACTACACCGAAAAACTCAAACAAATATTCTAGATTTTTTCTTCGAAACTCGAAGAAATTTTTAGTACATCTCTGCTAGACTTTAGAACAAGAGTTCGTATATACTCTTGAATCTCTCCTGAAATTCAGGATTTACGGGTGAATGTTCGAAAAATATTCGAAGATTCGACCCGGAGTCTTCCAGGAGGGGCGAGTGAAGGAGTGTTCGAATGTATTCGAATCCTCTGCCTCTCTCTTCGCACGATCTACCCCGGATGCTCTAGGGAGCATCCGGCGAAGAGAGAGCGCAGGGGATGGGGTGTTGGGGCGACCCAGCGCAACCCGGTGCATCCGGCGCTCTGACCGAACTAGAGAATAGCTACCCAATAGTTATCGCCTAACAATCACCACTCCATAGTTATCACTCAACTAGGACCTCCGAGCGGGTATCGCACGGCATTGCTAGACCCGCGGGGTAGCCCCGGGGCGAGCTGAGAGAAAGGAACCACAATGACTACTGCAGCACCTATTGCTTCTCGCGGCACTTCTGCACACCTTCCGGCAGGTTTGGTGGTACTTCACCCCGCCCGCACTACCCAGCGTCACACGCGTGTGCCTTCTTCTCCTCAGTCTGTGCGTTCTTCTCGTGCGGCTCATGCGCCCCGTCCCGCGCAGGTGGCCCAGCCTACCCACGTTCCCGCTGTTTCTGCACCTGCTGTTTCTGCCCAAGCGCCCGCGTCGGTTCGCTCCGTAGCTTCTGAGGCGCAGGCTGCTTCTGCCGCACAGGCGCCTAGCGTGAAGAGTGCTCTTCTGGCTAAGGGAGGCGAGCTTCTGCGTGCGGTTCCCGCTTCGATTCGTCGTTTTGGCACTCCGCGCGGTTTCCTGAAGGGCCTGCCTCTGCTGACCCTGGCGGCACTGATTGTGCTCGGTGCTATTAGCTTCTTTGGTCCGGCGGCTTCTGCCTCCGTGGAGAACGCTTCGGCGACTCGAACCGTCGTCGTGGTCAAGCACGGCGAGACCCTGTGGGATATTGCTCAGGCAGTGGATCCGCAAGGTGACACCCGTGATACTGTGGTTCGTATTATGGAGTTGAACTCGTTGACCAGCACCTCTGTTGATGCCGGTCAGCGTCTGGAAATTCCTCAGACTCAGCGCTAAGCATGGACACGTACGTGGTTGGCTTCTGCATGAGGTTGATGTCTTGACTCCGAACCCGCTATCTCTCAAGCTGAGCGCTTGAGTCGAATTCTTGAGCCTATGAAATAGGAGCGCACCGATGCCTGTTCCCGCTGAACCCACACCCGCTGCAACCACACCCGTCGAAACTGAATCTGTACAGAGTGCTCAGACCGCTCGTCCTGTGGTTGCCGTTTTGGGGGAGCCCGGAACTCGTGGCGCCCTGGTGAAGCTTCTTCAGGATGCGGGGGCGGACGTCATCGTAACCGCTGTGCCCGAGCAGCTGCGTGAGGCTGACGGCATGGTGGTTACCGGCGGTGCGAGCTCTCTCGAGGCGTACGAAGACCTGAAAGCTAAGGACGCTGAGCGCGTGATTGGTCGCCGTGTTGCTGGCGGTCGTCCGGTGCTGGCTGCCGGTGCGGCGTTGAGCTGCCTCTTCGACTCGGTGACGGTGGAGCATCCGCAGATGGGGCAGGTTCAGGTGCAGTGCATGGGGGAGTGGCCCGGTGAGAGCGTGGAGCTTTCTGCCCGAGACCTGGCGCCCGGTGCTTCTGCCCTGCGTTCTTCCTCCGATAGTACGTTGCTCAAGGATCTTGAGGGTGAGGCTCACTTCAAATCTGAGCACGGCGTTTTTGAGTGGGCTTTTGATCAGAGCATTGAATATATTGCCCCTCCGGCGGTGACTTGGACTGTCACCGAGCCCGCCTATATCGCGGCGGTTGAGAACGGTCCACTGACGGCGGTGCAGTTCTGCCCGGTAGGTTCTGGCGAGCTGGGGGCAGAGTTTATGCGCCGCTGGGTTGAGTCCCTGGCGGTGACCGGTCGCCTGTCTTCTGAGTCTCTGTCTTCTGGAGACTCCGCTACTGCGGCGGGAGGTAACTAATGTCTGCACCCGCTCTTGAACTTCTGCCCGCCGTTGATATTTCTGAAGGCTACGCGGTGCGCCCGGTGGGCGGCACCCTGTCCGGTGGTGAGCAACGCCTCGACCCTGTTGAGGCGGCTCTGACCTGGGTGAAGGCGGGTGCCCGCTGGATTCACCTGGTTGACCTTGACCTGGCGTTTGGTCGCGGCACGAATACTGAGGTTCTGGCTGAGGTGGTTGCCGCAGTCCGTGCCGAGAACACCCGAACGGGCTCCGCTCCGGTTCGTATTCAGGTCAGTGGCGGTGTGCGTAATGCTGAGAGTCTGGAGCGCGCCCTGAGCCTGAATCCGGACCGCGTGAACGTGACTAGTGCGGCTCTGGCGGATTCTTCCTGGCTTGAAGGTGTTCTGGCTCATTATGCCGATTCTGATCTTCTGGCTCTTGGCCTCGATGCCCGTTATAACCCCGAGCGGGGCTGGGTGACGGTGGCTCGCGGTACCGATTGGTCGGGGCCTGATTTGGCGGAGGCGCTGGCGTGGCTGGAGAGCGCGGGTGTGCGCCGCTATATCGTCACGGATGTGAGTAAGGACGGTTCTCTGGCGGGCCCGGGTGCGGAGCTGCTGGATGAGGTGCTGGCTCAGACTGCCTGTCGGGTGGTGGCGTCCGGTGGTGTGGCGTCGCTGGCTGATCTTGTGAAGCTGCGTTCTATGGTGCCTTATGGTTTGGAGGGCGTGGTGCTGGGTAAAGCGCTGTATGTGGGTAACTTTAGTTTTGAGCAGGCTCTTGAGGCCGCTGGCTCTCGCTAAAGCTACCGCTCTGCTTTAGCCCGCGTAGATTTCTTATCCGCATAGGTTTTATATATGACGAAGCCCCGTCTTCCTCAATACGAGGGATGCGGGGCTTCGTGATGGCATACACCAGATATGGCTTAGTAGGCCTGCTGGTTTAGCGCACGTCCTGGCTTAGTACACCAGTTGGTTTAGTACACCGGGCCGGTGAGCTTTTCGCCGGGGCCCTTGCCGGGCTCGTCCGGGAAGGGGGATGCTTCGCGGAAGGCGAGCTGCAGGGTGCGCAGGCCGTCGCGCAGGGGTGCTGCGTGCTGGGAGCCGATTTCGGGTGCTGCGGCGGTGACGAGGCCTGCCAGTGCGGTGATGAGCTTGCGTGCTTCGTCGAGGTCCTTGAGGTCGTCGGCGTTTTCGTCTGCTGCGAGGCCGCACTTGACGGCTGCGGCGCTCATCATGTGGATGGCTGCGGAGCTGATGATTTCGATGGCGGGTACGTCTGCGATGTCGCGCAGCTGTTCGTTGACGGCTTCGACCTGCTCTTCGGTGAGTTCGGTGTGGCCGTGTACGGGGGTTTCTTCTTCCGCGGTGAAGCGGAAACTCGTGTTTTCAGTGCTCATAGTCCTAGAATCTCATATTTCGTTTGTTTCGGTAAATGCGTCCTTAAGAGTGGGCGCCTCTTGGACTTTCCGCGAGATGCCCCGCATTTTTTTATGGTGTTTTACGTCTAATTCCTTGCGCCTGTAGGGGGTTCTGCGGTATGGTTGTAGGCAGTTTGCAAGTGGAGCATGCCTCCCACCCGGTTGACCGCCGCAGGCGTTAGTTTGCGAGTTTTGAGGTGAACGGGTTCGTCCGCCGCTTTCGGCGTACGCTGGTTTGTGCCTCCGCTTGTGTGACTGCGGGGGCTTTTTTAGTGCCCGCAACGGATAGTATTCACGGGGAAACCCACAGAGCACAGGAGCTAGTCATTAGCGAACCACGCATTAACGATCGTATCCGCGTTCCCGAGGTCCGTCTTGTCGGTCCCGGTGGCGAGCAGGTAGGCGTTGTCCCTCTGAAGGACGCTCTGCGTCTGGCTGAGGACGCCGAACTCGACCTGGTCGAGGTTGCCCCGAACGCGAAGCCGCCCGTGTGCAAGCTCATGGATTACGGTAAGTACAAGTACGAAGCCGCGATCAAGGCTCGTGAATCCCGCAAGAAGCAGGCTAATGCCGTTCTGAAGGAGATCCGTTTCCGCCTGAAGATTGATACCCACGACTACGAAACCAAGGTTGGACACGCTCGTCGTTTCCTTTCCGGTGGTGACAAGGTCAAGGCAATGATTCAGTTCCGTGGTCGTGAGCAGCAGCGCCCCGAGATGGGTGTGCGTCTGCTGGAGCGTCTGGCGGCTGAGCTGGCTGAGGTGAGCACCGTTGAGTCTCGCCCCCGTCAGGATGGCCGCAACATGGTGATGGTTCTGGCTCCGCTTCGCGGTAAGGCAGAGGCTCGCCGTGAGCAGGGCGCCGGCGGTCGCAAGGGTCGCGAGCGTATTGACACGACCAAGGCGAAGCCCGTAACTAATTCTCTGGCAGACGCTATGCCTGCCGAGTTGAAGGCACAGGCTTCCGCCGAGTAGGGAACCGGGTCGTCACTTTAGGATGGGCACGCGCCTCCACCGTTGGGTGGGTGTTGCGGGTTCACCCGGTGCCGGTTCCGAGGCACCTCGTTGGGGGTGCCTCACCTTTGGTCCTTGGGGCTGATGCGTGTATCGCTCAACCCCACTAAGCTACCCCGCCGTTGTGGCGGGGGATGAATGTAAGGAGAACGGCAGCTATGCCGAAGCAGAAGACCCACTCTGGTGCTAAGAAGCGCTTCAAGCTCACCGGTAGCGGCAAGGTTAAGCGCCAGCAGGCGAACCGCCGCCACTACCTGGAGCACAAGTCCTCTCGTCTGACCCGTCGTCTGGCTTCTGACCAGATCGTTACCGGCGGCCAGGCAAAGGTTGTCAAGAAGATGCTGGGTAAGTAAGCAACGCTTACTCTCTGCACCTGGCGCACCGATAGTGGTGCGCACTGATTAAAGACTCGCTCCTGTTCAGCGTGATATGTGAGCTGTTCAGGACATAAGACGAAGGAGACACACGTGGCACGTGTGAAGCGCGCGGTTAACGCGCACAAGAAGCGCCGTACTATTCTCGATCGTGCATCCGGCTACCGCGGTCAGCGTTCTCGCCTGTACCGTAAGGCTAAGGAGCAGGTCACTCACTCGCTGGTTTACAGCTACGACCACCGTCGTAAGAAGAAGGGTGACTTCCGTCGCCTGTGGATCCAGCGTATCAACGCTGCTTCCCGCGCACAGGGCCTGACCTACAACCGCTTCATCCAGGGCCTGAAGGCTGCTGGTGTTGAGGTTGACCGCCGTATGCTGGCTGAGCTGGCCGTGAACGAGCCCGCTGCCTTCAACGCACTGGTTGAGATTGCTAAGAACAACCTGCCCGAGGACACCTCGGCTCCCAAGGCTTAATTAGCCTGAGGTTGTGTGCTTCTGCCTCGAAGATCTAGGTTCGGGGCGGGATGCTCAAGCGTCGTGAGTGGCCGTCTGCACTTTTGAGTGTGGGCGGCCGCTTTCTGCGTATCTGGGGGTTGTGCTTGTGAGTGTTGTGCTTCTGACTGTTCTGCGTTTTTTGGGTGTGCCTTTGCCTGTACCCTTTAAGAGTGAACTTTTTTGAACGTATTAGTACCCCCGTTGTGATGTCCAATCCGCAGGCAGATCGTGTGCGCGATATTGCGAAGCTGCGTACCCGCGCTGCCCGCACGAAGAAGGGCCAGTTCCTGGTGGAAGGCCCGCAGGCTGTGCGTGAGGCGTTGAAGGCGCATCTGAAGAAGCCGATTCTGGATGCTGTCTACGTTACGGAGGCGGCTTTTGACCGTCATGAGGATATTGCTGAGCTGCTGGAGCAGGTGTACGGCACTCCCACCCCGGAGGAGGGCCGCCGCGTCTTTATGCGTGTGGTGACCGATGAAGTGCTGGAGGCGATGGCTGATTCGGTGAGCCCGCAGGGTATTATTGCGGTTTCCTTTATGGTGGATGCGTCGTTCTCGCTACTGTGGGGTGAGGGCGCGTTGAACCCGAAGTTGATTGCTGTGCTGTCTCGTGTGCAGGATCCGGGTAATGCGGGCACTATTCTGCGTGTGGCTGATGCGGCCGGTGCTGACTTGGTGATTACGACTAAGGGTTCGGTGGATTTGTATAACCCGAAGACGGTGCGTTCTACCGCGGGTTCGCTGTTCCATGTGCCGATTATTCAGGGCGTGCAGCTGGAGGATTTTGCGGAGGATGTGAAGTCTCAGGGTACTGCTGTGCTGGCTGCTGACGGCTATGGTGCGGTGAATCTGCAGGAGCTGAGTGAGTACACTGCGGCCCGTCGTGCCGGTGTGGAGGCGAGTGCTCCTTCCGGCGTGAAGGGTAATTTTGATCTTTCTAAGCCGACCATGTGGCTTTTCGGGAATGAAGCGCAGGGCTTGAACGCTGAAGAGAAGGCGGCCGCCACGATGCGCGTGGCTGTTCCTGTCTATGGTTCGGCTGAGTCTTTGAATGTGGGTACGGCTGCTGCAGTGTGCCTGTATGCTTCGGCGATGGCTCAGCGCGGCGTTTCTCGCTAGGCTTTGGGCGGTTCACGGCTGTGGTACAGCGGTGGGCCGCTTTAGCATCATGGGTTTTAGAGTTTTAGTTTAGGGCTGAGAAAGGGAAATTATGTCTGCTCCTTCTGGTCATTCGGGTTCGGGCGCGATTATTGCCGCGCTGGGTGCGAATCTGGGTATTGCGGTGCTGAAGTTTTTGGCTTTTGCGCTGACTCGTTCTTCGTCGATGTTGGCGGAGGCTATTCACTCGGTGGCTGACTCGGGTAATCAGCTTCTGCTTCTTCTGGGCGGTCGCGCTTCGCAGAAGCAGGCTGATGAGGAACATCCGTTTGGTTATGGCCGTAACCGCTATATTTACGCGTTTATTGTTTCGATTATTATCTTTGCCCTGGGTGGCTTGTTCGCTCTGTATGAGGGTTATGAGAAGCTGCATGACCCGCACGGTATTACTGAGTGGCAGTGGGTTCCGGTGGCTGTTCTGGTGGGTTCGATTCTGCTGGAGGGTAATTCGTTCCGCGTGGCGGTGAAGGAGTCGCGTGATCTGAAGGGCAAGCAGAGCTGGATGCGTTTCTTGCGTACTTCGAAGAACCCGGAGCTTCCGGTGCTTCTGCTGGAGGATGCGGGTGCGCTGCTGGGTCTGATTTTTGCGCTCTTTGGTGTGGGTCTGACTCTGTTGACCGGTAATGGTCTGTGGGATGCGTTCGGTACCCTGGCTATTGGTGTGCTGCTGGTCTTTATTGCTGTGTTCCTTGCGGTGGAGATGAAGTCCCTGATTTTGGGTGAGGCTGCTTCTCCGGAGGATTTGGCGAAGATTCGTGCGGCGATTGAGGATGGCGATAGCGAGCGCATTATCCACATTAAGACCGTGCACTTGGGTCCTGAGGAGATTCTGGTGGCGGCAAAGATTCGTATTCATGATGCTGACACCGGTCGTGCGGTAGCTGATGAGATTGACGCTGCTGAGGTGCGTATTCGTGAGGCTGTTCCTGCGGCGCGCATCATTTATTTGGAGCCGGATATTTTCCGGGCTTAGTTCTAGGAGATTTTTGTTATGACCGTTGAGATAATCGTTTATCGTTTGCTAAAGATTTTCGTTGGCCTGATCATTCTTTTGGTGTACCTGCGTCTGACTCACCGTTCTCAGGCGGGGCACCAGACCCCGATTGATACCATCGGTAACTTTGTCATCGGTGGTGTGTTCGGTGGCGTGTTGTACAGCGAGCAGATTAGCCTGTTCTACTTTGTCATCTACATGGTGTTTACGCTGTGCATGATTCAGCTGCTGAACGTGGCGACCACGAAGATTCGTTTTCTGCATATGGCGGTGCGTGAGCAGCGCGTGCCGATCATTACGGATGGTGATATCGATATTAAGAGCTTCCAGCAGGCAGATGTGGTTCTTGATCCGATGCGCCTGATTGCTGACCTTCGTGCGCAGGGTATTTACGACCTGGAAGACATTGAGTTCGCTCAGATTGAACCGAACGGTGCGCTGAGCGTGATCCGTAAGGGTGACGGTGTGCCGAACTTTGCTCTGATTGTGAAGGGTAGCTTGGTCACTCGCGATATCGCGGATGCGCACAAGACCGAGGATTGGGTGTACCTACAGTTGCGTGCCGCTGAGGTCGAGCTTGAGGATGTCTTCCTCATGGAGTTCAAGAACGGTAACCGCCTTCTGATTCTGCTGAATGACGGCACTAATATTCGCCGTGAGGTGGCAGAAGCCTCGAATATGAATGATGAGGAAGAAGAGTGGCAGGAAGGCGTAGAGGAAGCTCCTGAGCCTGATGATACTGAGGATGCAGAGAAGGAAGTAGCGGAGCACGCTGCTGAGGATGCGCATCCGACGAAGGATTCTAAAGCGTAGAAGAAGGTAGAGAAAGATGAGTGAAGTGTCGCCCTCGTTTGAGGTTCAGGTGGTTGGCGCCGCTGTGGTCGATTCTTTGGCGGCTCCGACCCGTATGCTGGTGGCTCAGCGTTCTGAGCCGCAGACTGTTGCCGGCATGTGGGAGTTCCCGGGCGGTAAGGTCGAGCCGGGGGAGAGCTGCGAGCAGGCGCTGGTGCGTGAGCTGAAGGAGGAGCTGGGCGTGCAGGCGCGTTTGGGTGCTGAGGTGCCCGGCGCGTACCCGCAGGGCTGGCGTCTGAGCGAGCGTCTGGCGATGCGCGTGTTCTTTGCGGAGATTCTTTCGGGTACTCCGGATACTTTGGAAGATCACAGCGCGCTGCGGTGGATGCCGCTGCCGAAGTCTAAGGATGACGCGCAGGCGTACGATGATTTGCTGGGTTTGCCGTGGATTCCGGCGGATTTGCCGATTGTTGTGGCTCTTCTGCAGCAGCTGCAGGACACTGGCACTGGTGAGGCGTAGACCCAAGGTATGACCTAATGCTCTGCGCTAGTTCGTTGCGAGGCTAATTCGCCGTTGTGTGACACGTTCGCGGCGGTAACAGG
>ERZ1674149.158-NODE-158-length-20296-cov-28.564547_pt1 | contig 20296 bp, 16 predicted proteins | sample MGYA00581311_ERZ1674149 | MGnify/ENA primary metagenome ERZ1674149 (study PRJEB41354, sample SAMEA4873312) | human saliva metagenome | biome: human-associated habitat [ENVO:00009003]; feature: mouth environment [ENVO:08000002]; material: saliva material...
AGCCTCCTGTTTCTTGGACTTCAATTTCGTTGTCCAAGAAACGGGAGGCAGTTCATACTATGGGAGCGGGGCGTTACTGATGTGGCTGAGGGCTGTCTTCTACACCGGGTAGTGTCGTGGTACTTCACGTATGACACGCGTTTTTACCCCGGCCCCTATCGGCTGAGTGTGAAGGTTACAGAGCCTGAAAACCATCACGTTTGCGCGTGATCTGACAGGTTCTGAAGGTGCATGATGAGCCCGGAGCGAGGTTCGATTTTCCTCTAGCTTCCGCACCCCGAATTATCCGTTTCATGAGGGGCGCTAAACACCGTCAGCTTGCTTTGATATGTTCCGTGCGGTCACTCTCATCCACCGGTTATAACCTCTGCAAGCGCGGTGTGTGTACCGTCATCCGCGTCGCACTCAATTTGCTGTCTGCGCCGAACGTCGGCTCCAGCATGTTCCCTGTTTTCTTCTTTTCAGCTACCTAATGTAGAAGACGTCTGGATTAGCAGCTACGAATAGTAGCGGTGGTCTGCAGCTCGTTATTCAGCTGAACCTTCGGCACCTCAGCACCCGAGTAGGTGATGGTAGCCGAGTCCACCTGAGAGGTCAGGGAGAAGCTCTTGAAACCGTATGCCGGGTTAACCTGAATCACACCGGGCAGAATAACGACCTGACCGTAGTACTTACTACCGGACTGGGTCAGGGTGTAGTCCTTGCTGGTGGTGTAGGTAATCGTGCCGGTGAAGGTTGCGGTACCGTCGCCGTTATCCTTGATGGTCGGCGCCGAAGCAGTCCACGTGCCAGCCACGTTCGCGGTGCCCAGGTACGGAGCGGTAGCGTTCAAATCGCTCATGTTGCCCTTGAGAGCCTTAGTCCACTTCTGGTTGGAGCGCTGAAGGGTAATGTTGTTGAGAGTCCACTTCCAGTTGGAGGTGGTCGGGACAACTACGGTCACCTGGGTGCTAAAGCGTGAGCCTGCCTTCAGAACCGCCTTAGAACCGGGCACATAACCGGTACCGGTCTTTACCGCGGTGGTGGGCACAGAGAACCAGAAGCCGGTCGAGCTAACATAACCACCGTTAGAACCGCTACCAGTGTTGGTCACGGGAGTGTAGCTACCCGCACCAACCTTCGCCATGCCATTGGTGAAGCAACCTTCAGAGGTGACGTTCATGGTCGGGTTATAGGTGCCACCGTTAGCCCAGTATGCCTGGGGGCTGGTGGGACCATCAAAACCAGCATTATCGCTGTGGGTATAACCGACAAAACCACCGTTATAAGCGGTGGTCACAAAGAGACCGTATTCGCTACCGGCAGTGTCACCGGCGCTCGCCGCGTATGCCGGAACGACGGCGGATGCGGCAATAACGGGGGTTGCCCAGGCTGCACCGGCGGCCAACTGGCGGCGGCTCAAACCGGGCTGCTGAGCCTCGGTGGACGACTTTTCAATAGTCATGAGGACTAGTCCTTATCTTGTATGTTGAGTGATAATTCACGATGCGCTACCGAAGATACTCCGAAGGGTTGCGCCAGGAAGAAATGCCCGTCTAAAAGAACGTTTTGTTCCTCGAGCGAACCACTGGCTTACCCTCTCTGTGATGCTTAATCATCGTTAGAGAATCCCGGGGGCGTATTAAGACTAGGCAAAATCTAATGATATTGAAAATGCATTAAGATGCATTGATAAAAATAATTTATAATACGCGCTTTACGTGATTTGTTTTCGATAGGGGAAGACTCGTGGTTTTAGTATGCTGTGCAATGAATAATGACCTCGCACCAGGAGCTTAAACCCAAGAAGAGCCACAAAAACCCTGCCCCAGTGCCCCAAAAGCCAACATTAACCTTTAGGTAAAGAAGGAACCTTTCCCTGCTTCTATGACGTTTATCACCTACCACTTATTGAGGACACATATCATCCGATAACCCTGGCTTGCACTACTCAAGCACCAAGTCAGAGAACTTTGCGGAGCAAACTTACTCCCCCAACCCTGAACGATTCATGGATACACAATAACACGCAAGCCGCCCCCGGAAGCATGGCTCCTAGGGCGGCTTTCATTGAGAAAAATTCACTCAGGATACAAATCGTAAATCTGCATACAGACGGTAAATGATATTCCATGCAGATTATTTCTTTTCACATTATCTGCACTCAAGTTTATTTACCAGTAAATTTTCTCAAGTTATTTATAAGCCCAATTCAATAAATCCGGCATATTACTTGGTGGTCAGCGCGGGCTTGACCTCCTTCACGATTGCATCAAGCATCTTCAGGTTGAAGTCCACGCCCAGCTGGTTCGGAATGGTCAGCAGCACGGTGTCCGCCGCCTGAACCGCCTCATCACGGGCGAGCTCTTCGGCAATATCCGCCGGATCGCCAATGTAGCTGCGACCAAAGCGGGAGAAGCTGTTGTCAATAATGCCGGTGTAATCCTGCGAGTCCTCCGCGGCGCGGCGACCGAAGTAGCGTGCCGAGGTTTCGTCGATAACGGGCAGCACCGAACGGGACACCGAAACACGAGGAACACCCGAATTGCCCGCCTTCACCCACTCGGAGCGGAAGAGGCGAATCTGCTGCGCCTGCTGCTGATCGAACGGAATGCCCTTATCTTCCAGCATCAGGGTTGAGGACATGAGGTTCAGACCCTTCTGCGCGGTCCACACGGCGGTACTGTCGGTGCCTGCACCCCACCAGATGCGCTCACGCAGACCCGGCGACTGCGGCTGGACGGGGGCGTACTTGCCGGGAACGCGAGCGCTGGGCGCCATGACCTCACCCTCGATTGCCTTGAGGAAAATGTCGAGGTGTCGGCGCGCCATGTCGCCTTCGTTTTCGCCTTCTGCCGGGTAGTAGCCGAAGCTCTCAAAGCCGCGGATAACGGATTCGGGCGAGCCGCGAGAGACACCCAGCTGCAGTCGGCCCGCCGCAATGAGGTCTGCCATGGCGGCAAGTTCAGCCATGTAGAGCGGGTTTTCGTAGCGCATATCAATCACGCCAGTGCCGAGCTCGATGCGTTCGGTCTTGGCGGCAATTGCGGAAAGTAGCGGGTAGGGGGTCGCCTGCTGCTGATCGAAGTGGTGCACGCGGAAGAACGCGCCGTCCAGTCCGATGTCTTCGGCACCTACGGCAAGGTCGATTGCCTGGTGCAGAGATTCTGCGGCGGAGGGTACGCGGGAGCCGGAGACCTCAGCCCAGTGGCCGAAGGAGAGGAAGCCGAGCTTCTTCTCGTCGCCGCGCAGGGGTTCGAGATGGCTGATGCGGATGGACTCGTCGAGCTGCGGGGTGCTGTTGGGGTTGGTGCTCATGGTTTTTTCCTTAGCGAATTGCGCTCGGTTTCGTGTAGTGCCGGGCTGGTGGTTTAAATCTAAACCCAAATACTTTACATGTCAAGTATTTTGTTTCGGGGTATTACGCACAGAGCACTGCTCCCCTTTCGCCGCACACACCACCGCACGCCTCACCCACCCGCACGCCTCACCCGCACGGGGCACACATACCGCCACAAAATACCGCTACAAAATGCTGGCGCAAAATACAGCCGAAAAGGGCGCAGAAAAGCCCGGCGGCACGAACGCATCGCACCACCGGGCCCTTCTATTCAACAGCTAAACCTGCAACTATAACGACAGAAACAAACTGCCCTAGGAACGCTTCACCAGCGGAACCCACAGCTCCATACGGTAATCAGCCGCCTGCATATCGCCGCGACCGTACACCTCAAGGCCACCCACCGGGCGGTACTGCGGATTCTTCGCGAAGAACGCCTCCTCAAAGCTCGCAAAACCAGCCGGAATGGACTCCGAAATCGGGCCGGTCACCTCAACCACCGCGTAGGTGCTCGCAGGCAACTCCAGCACGCCCAGACCAAGCTTCGCCGCGCTCGCCGGCTCCGACACCAGGAAGCCCGCCGTGTAGCGGACCTGCCCCTTCGGGTTCGGCTGAGTGCACACGCCCAGGTACTGGGTCACGTTCAGAACATCCAGCATCGCCGGGGACGCCTTCTGATTCAGCTCATCCCACAGCGAGGAGAAGTCTCCATCCAGGGGGAACACCTGCGAAACGCCGGCAACGACCATTGCCGGGTGCTCCTCAATGCGAGGTTCAGAAATCTGAACCGCGCCGCCCTTAGCGGCTGCCATTAGGCGTTCACCTCAGCTGCTTCGCGGTCCACCGAGCACTCGGGCACACAGCGGCGCTTTGCGTCATCAGCTGCGCACTCGGGGCAGAGCAGAACCAGCTCACGGCAGGAATCGTTGGAGCAGTTCTCGAACTTGTTCGAGGGGGCGCCACACTGTTCGCACTTGCCGATGGTGACGGTGTCCGGGGTGAACTCCATGTGCATGCGCTTGTCGAAGACGTAGAGCGAGCCTTCCCACAGTTCCTTATCGCCGTACTTCTCGCCGTAACGCACGATGCCGCCGTCGATCTGGTAGATCTCCTTGAAACCGCGGTTCTTCATCAGCGCGGAGAGAATCTCACAGCGAATACCGCCGGTGCAGTAGGTGACGACCGGCTTGTCCTTAATGTGATCGTACTTGCCGGACTCGATTTCGCGGATGAAGTCGTGGGTGGTGCGCACGTCGGGAACGATAGCGTTCTTGAACTTGCCGATCTTCGCCTCGAACGCGTTACGGCCGTCAAAGAAGACCACTTCGTCGCCACGCTCTTCAACAAGCTTGTTGACCTCTTCAGGCTTCAGGTGCACGCCGCCGCCAACGACGCCGTTCTCGTCCACCTGCAGCTCGTCGGGAGCACCGAAAGCCACAATCTCGTCGCGTGCCTTCACGGACAGGCGGGGGAAGTCCTCCGCGCCACCCTCGGACCACTTGAACTCCATGTTCTTGAAGCCGGGGTACTTGCGGGTTTCCTTGGTGTACGCCTTGACCGCGTTGATTTCGCCGCCGAGGGTGCCATTAATACCGTGCTTGGAAATGAGGATGCGCCCGCGCAGGCCGAGCTTCTCACAGAGGACACGCTGCCAGAGCATGACCGCCTGCGGGTCGGCGATGGGGGCGAACTGGTAATACAGAATAATCTTATTTTGAGCCACGAAACTATTTTATCGTCATATACGCCTAAAGCATGCAGATTTTTTGATATGTGCGCGCTGACTACGGGGTCGGCAGCACAAAAGCGGTGCCGAGGCGGGGTTCAGACAGGCACGGGGCACAGATTCAGGACGGCACATGACCGGCGGCAGGTCGGGTTTTCGCCCGCCGCTCTACAATGGAACCCATGCCGCACAGCACCTCCTCGCAGAACGCCAACCAACACCCCGAACAGCAACCCACGCACCAGCCTGTACACCAGCCCGAACAGCCGCAGGGGCAGTCTGCGGCGCGCCCAAAAACACTACGCTACCGCGAGCTGCCCACGAGCGCACAGCAGGTGCTGGCATCCCTGCTGCCGGAGGCGGAACGTACCGGAATCCTGCCCGAGCAGGTGACCCATATTCACACCATTGCCGCCAGGGAGGCGAGCTACGCGCCGTGGCCGCAGTGGTTGCATCCGCGTGTGGTGGAGGCTTTTGAATCGCTCGGTATTGCCGAGCCCTACGCCCATCAGGTGCAGGCGGCGAACGCCGCCCATGCGGGCCTTGATGCGGCGCTGGCGGCGAGCGCGGCGCGCTACGGCTGGCAGGCGGGGCGCATCGAAGCTGAGCGTATCGAAGCATCGGCAGCAACGCGCACCGAAGACGCGAAGAGTGCAGGCAGCGGCGGGCACGTGATTGTGGCGACGGGTACCGCCTCGGGCAAGACCCTGAGCTACCTGATGCCCACTCTGGACGCTATTTATCGCGCATCGTGCGGCGAACCGGTGAGCTCAACTTCCGCGTATTCCGGGACTGAGAACCTCAATAATAGAGCGAACGTTCTCTACATTTCGCCGGCGAAGGCACTCTCCGCCGACCAACTCACCGCCCTCACCTCCTACAACCTACCCGGACTCCACGCGGCAAGCTACGACGGCGACACCCCCACCGGCGAACGCCGCTGGATCCGCGAACACGCCAACTTCATCCTCACCACCCCGGACATGCTCAACTACTCAATTCTGAGCAACCACCGGCAGTGGGCGTCCTTCCTGCGCGGGCTGCGCTACGTGGTGCTCGACGAAGCACACAGCTACCGCGGCGTTTTTGGTGCGCACATCGCCAACCTGCTACGCCGCCTGCGCCGTGTCTGCGCGCTCTACCGCACCGTGCCCGTGTTCTACGGTGCCTCCGCGACCAGTTCCAACCCGGTCGAGTCTTTCTCCAAGCTCATTGGCGTGCCGCAGCAGGCGGTTACCGCCATTACCGAGTCCACCTCCGCGCGCGGTGAAACCACCGTCGCGCTCTGGGAGCCAGAATTCATGCCGCCCAAGGCGCACGATCAACTCGCCAAGGGTGCCCGCAGCACCCAGCAGCAGGCGGTCCAATCGAAGGCAGAGCAGGAGGCGCCGCGCCGCGTCTCCCCCGTGGAGCAGGGCGCGCAAATGCTCACCGACCTGGTGCTTTCCCGCACCCGCTCCCTGGTTTTTGCTGGTTCGCGCCGCAGCGTAGAAATCCTCTCACAGAAGACCCAACGCTACCTCGACGAGGTGGAGGCGGGCCTCGCCCACCGCGTCGCCGCATACCGCGCCGGGTACACCCCCGAAGAGCGCCGCGAACTCGAACGCAAACTCCGCAACGGCGAACTGCTCGGCTTGGCGAGTACCTCCGCGCTGGAGCTGGGCATCGACATTTCCGGACTGGACGCGGTCATCGTGGCGGGCTGGCCGGGTACCCGCGCCTCCTTCATGCAGCGCGTGGGCCGCGCGGGTCGAAGCGGTCAGGACGCGCTCGCCGTGCTCATCGCCGACGACAACCCGCTCGACACCTACCTGGTGCACCACCCGGAGGCGATTTTCGGGCAGGAGGTTGAGGCGACCGTATTCGACCCGACCAACCCGTACGTACTCTCCCCGCAGCTGTGCGCCGCCGCGCAGGAGGCGCCCATCCGCGCCGAAGAGCTGAGCCTGTTCGGGCCGCACACCGCCGCGCTACTGGACCGGCTGGTGCAGCAGGGGTACCTGCGTCGCCGCCCGGACGGCTGGTACTGGACACACGCCGAATCCGCCGCCGACCTGGTCGACATTCGCGGCACCGGAGGCGGCCCCTACCAGCTCATCGACGCCGAAGACGGCACCCTCGTCGGCACGATGGACGCCGCGCACGCCATGAGTCAGGGGCACCCCGGCGCGATCTACATTCACCAGAGCGTGCAGTACGTGGTCGAGTCCCTCAGCGAGGGCGAGCGCGTGATTCTGCTCAGCCACGTCTACCCGGACTACTACACGCGCGCCGTTGAGAGCACTGAGGTGCGTATTCTCGCAGAGCGTGCGAGGGTCAGCTACGGTGCGCACAACATGGTTGGGGAGGCGGTTCCCGGCGAGCCTGTTCCCGCAATCTCCACCCCCGAAACCGACGCACAGCAGCTCGCCCCGCTCACCATGCACCGCGGGCAGGTTCAGGTCACCGACCAGGTCACCGGCTACCGGCGCTTCTCCGTCTACGGCGGCGAATACCTGGGCGAAGAGGCGCAACCCATGCCGCCGGAAGTGCTCATGACCGAGGCGGTCTGGTTCACCTTCGAGCCCAGCTACCTGTTCGGTGCGGGCGTGACCGAAGAGGACGGCCCCGGCACCCTGCACGCCGCCGAACACGCCGCCATCGGGCTGCTACCGCTCATCGCCACCAGCGACCGCTGGGACTTGGGCGGACTCTCCACGCTGCTTCACGTGGACACCGGCAGGCCCACCATTTTCGTCTACGACGCCGCACCCGGCGGCGCCGGCATTAGCGAGCGCGGCTTCAACGCGGTTGCGCAGTGGCTGAGCGCCACCCTCGAAGCGATTGAAAGCTGCGGATGCGAAAACGGTTGCCCCTCCTGCGTGCACTCGCCCAAGTGCGGCAACCGTAACGAGCCGCTCAGCAAGCACGGCGCGCGGGCGCTACTGCAGGCGATGCTGCAGAGTATGGCGGAGGCGTAGGTTATTACAGGGGCGTAGATTACTGCAGGAGGCACGGGGCGTACAGGAGGCGCGGGGCGTGCTGGGGGGGGGTAGAGCATACCGGAATGACAACTCCCGATGAACGTAAATAGCCTAGTCGGTTAGGTTTTCTGGCTCAGGCGGGTTTTCTGGCTCAACTGGATTCTCTGATTCTGCGGAGCTTTCTGGTGCGGGAGGCTCGGGCGCTGAGTCCTGCGCAGCTTCCAGCTCTTCCTCCAGCTCGGCTACCTCATCGGGGCTCAGCTCCTCCACGTTGCCCGCCGCGTGCTCTTCTTCGGGGCGCCCTTCTTCGAGATGCTCAGCCCCTGCGCGGGCACGCACCCTCGCCGGGCCCAGCGCACCCATGGGCCCCGCGACCGGGACGGCGACCGTCACCTCCACCGTTTCGGGGCGATCCGGAAAAGTGCAGGATTCCAGGTGCGCGCCGTGGCGTTCGGCAAGATCCGCCGCGACCGCGCACGGGTCCCCCTCGGTGAGCCCGCGGTAGGCGTCTGCCGCCGCGAGCGCACTCAAATCGGCGGCCGCGGAAGCCCTGCGGTTTGCGGACACCACCCCAATGAGCCCGGCAATCACCACGGTCACCACCAGTAGCGCGGCAATAATGGTGAGGGCAAGGACGGTGCCGCTACCCGCTTCGGGGTATTGATTCTCGGAGGCTGTTTTCGGGGTGGGACCCATAGCGGCTCTACTCACCTTCATGACCCGCACCGTTTTCAGCATCGTTTTCAGCGCCGGCTTCAACGCGGGCGTGGGCGTCCGCCCGCAGCACCCAGCCGGTTGCCGAACCAATCACACCGGGGGCGGGGCGGCTCACCCGCACGTGCACCTGCCGGGTGCGCCCCGCCTCCGTCGCGGCTACATCATCAGGAGAAACAGAAATCTGCACGCTCTGCGCAGGGTCGATGCGGCTGACGGCGGAGCGAATCTGCGCCTCGGAGTCTCCGCGGGCGGCGGCTCGTGCAGCCGTTCGCGCGGACTCCTCCACCTTCAGCTGCGCAACCCCCGTGGAGGCGGCACCCAGGCAGAGGGCGAGCACCACCGTCACGGCGGGTAGGGCGACCGCAAATTCGGCGGTGATCACACCCTCTTCTGCCGGGCTCTTGTGCGGGGTCGAGAGTGTCGGGTCCACACTGGTTTTCCCTGCGGAGCAAGTGCGCCGCAAAGCACCCAAATTCACATGAGCGTTCATTCTTTATTCCTCCCTTCTGGCTTGATTTTCCAAAGAACCTAGCATCTAGGGACAAAACCCTACGGCGGGTTTTCCAATACCTCTAGACTAAGGCCTCTAGAGCAGTCCCGTATTGCCCGCAATGGACAGGGCGTTACGCACAATATCCAGGAGCATGGAACGCACCTCATCTGACTTGAGAATCAGCACCAGCAGGCCCGCGAAACCGACCGCCGCGAGCATCACGATGCCGTACTCCGCGGTGGAGGCGCCTTCCTCCAGGTCCCCCGCCGGGGCGTACTCTTCGAGTACCTTATCGTCGCTCTCAGCTGGTACATATTCGGTGCAGCCGGGCGCGTGCTCACCCAGGCTGCGGCAGGTGGCGCCGCATTCGTCCAGGGTGCAGCCCTCGGCGAGCGCACGGGCAATGGTCAGCGCCTGCTCGGGGCTCAGGCTGTTCGTGTTCATATCAATCTCCATTTCGTTAGGGTCAATCCTGGGGCCGGTGTGGTTCAGCTCAGCATCACTCAAAAGCTCGGCATCGTTGAAGAGCTCGGGGCATTCTTCGCGCAGCTGCTTCATGGTGGTTGCAATGGCAACGGACAGCGGCACGGGGCCCAGAATGGTCTGCGCTTCTGCGCCGGGTGCGGCGGGCTGAATTTCACGCGGAGCACCGGCCGGGGCGTTTACCGGAGCGCCGACGGGGTGCAGGTCGTGGCGGATTGCTTCGCAGAGGGTGTTCGTCATTGGTTTTCCTTTCGTTGTGCCCTAAACATGCGGGGCGGGGTGGGTGCTCATCCGCGTTCGCTGCAGATGGGCGAGGGTCTAAACTTTTCGGCATTTCAGCTGGTCAACAGCGCTTATGCGCATGGTTCTTTAGCCCGTCAGCGTGGGTAGTAGCGAAATGATAATGGGCACAATACCCAAGCAGATAAAGGCGGGCAGCGAGCACAGCCCGAGGGGTACCACGAGCGCTACGGAGAGCTTTCCGGCGGCGCGTTCTGCCGCGCGGCGCTCGCTGAGGCGGTGCGCATCGGCAAGGGAGAGCAGCAGCGCAGTGCTGGGTGCGCCACCCGTGTAGGCGGGAGCGAGCGCATCCCGAAGCTCACCGAAGGTTCCCGCCGCGGAGCCCGACCAGGCGCTCCCCCAGCTACTGCCCATCTGTAGGCGCTGGCAGACCGTATACAGGGGTCGGCTGTTGAGCGCCTCAGCGAGGGTACCCAAGGCGGCGAGCGGTGCAAGCCCGGCTCTCAACTGCGCGGCGAGTAGTTCCAGTACGAGGGCGGTATCAACAGTCGGTGCATTCAAGGCCTGCTCGCCTCCTGTATGCCCAGCTCGTGTGCTCTCCACCTCCGCCCGATGCACGAGCGCGGCGGTCCAGCGGCGCCCGGCGAAGGCGAGCCCCAGCCCGAACAAACCGGTAAGCGCCCCGAGGATGGAGCCGGTCAGCACGCCCACGGGGTCACTTCCCATGAGCACACCCAACCCCAGGCCGAGTAGCGGCAGCCAGGAGAGAATCCTGCCAGTGGCACGCGGCGCGGCAAGGGCGCTCTGCCGCCCCAGGAGCGCGTCGATGCGTTCTTCGGCGTGTTCTGCGGCGCGTTCCAGGCTCGTGGCGAGCGGCGCACCGGCGCTCTCGCTCATACGCAGGCTCAGCTGCAGGTCGTACAGGCGGGCGCGGCTGTGCGGGCGCATCCGGCTGCTGTTTTCGAGTAGCTGGGCGCAGGCGAGGTGTGCGGGTGCGCCCCAGGAGGCAAGTGCGGCAAGCGCCTGCGTGAAACGACGGATATCTTCGGCGCACCGCTTGTGCCCGTAGTCTTCGGAGAGGGGCGAGAAGCCTCGTGCCCGTCGAGCTTGGGCGCTTTTCCCAGCGCTTTTCCGGGCTGTTATTTTCTTCGCGTGCATTTTCCCCGCATCCGGCACCGGTTCGTTTTGCCCGAACTGTGCAAACTGCCCGGTGCCAGGGTCGGCGTGCACCGCCTCCTGCAGGGGAATGCCGGCGCGCAGGTTCAGGGCGAGGGTGCGTAGCATGAGCGGCCACATGCGCATTTCCTCGGCGCTGGCTGCTCCGGCGAGGTGCTCAGCCCAGCGTTCGCGAAGGCTTCCTCGACTCGTTTCTTCCCTTTTCATGGTTCCTCCTTTCACGTTTTCCGTTTCCCCTTTACGGGGGCTAGTACCCAACTTCGGAGCCCACAGAAATACGCCTGACCTGCAGATACTCTTCGCTCCCCTCAACTGCGGGGTGCAGGCTGTAGACGCCCTCGATGCGGCGGCGTCCGTCCCGGTGTTCCAGATGGATAATGCGTTCAAAAGCCGTCGCCGTATGTAGAGCGACCGTTCTACTATCCAGTCCGGCGAGCGCACCCAGGGCGCACAAACGCAGGGGCACCGCCTGCGCACTATTGGCGTGCAGGGTCGTTCCGGCGCCACGGTGACCGGTATTCATGGCGGTCAGCAGGTGCACCACCTCCGCACCGCGGCACTCGCCGACCACGAGCCGATCCGGGCCCATACGCAGCGCCTGCACAATCAGCTCACCCAACCCGATTTCACCGGCACCTTCGGAGTTGGCGGCACGGGTTTTGAGGGCAATAACCTGCTCATGCTGCGGCGCAAGTTCCGGGGTGTCTTCGAGCAAAATGAGGCGCTCCTGCGGCGTGCACAGCCCCAGCAGTGCGTTGAGTAGGGTGGTTTTGCCGGTGCCGGTGCCCCCACTAATGAGGAACCCGCGGCGCTCGGCAATCATGCGGCGCAGGTAGGCGGCGGTCGCCTCATCGCACAGCCCGGCGGCCTGCAGCTGCGCCAGGGTGGGGCGCTCGCGGGCGGGTAGGCGCACGGAGAGTCGGGTGCGTTCGCTCAGCGGCGGGATAATCGCGTGGATGCGCCTGCCGTGCTCGTCGCTGATGTCAGCCGCCGGATGCGCGGCGTCCAGCTGCCCGCCGTGCCTGCGGATGAGCCGCTCGGCGAGGTCACGCACACGCCGCTCATTGCCGAGGCTTAGCGCCACGGGGCGGGTGGTTCCGTTGATGCCCACCCAGATATCGCAGGGCGAGTTCACGTAGATATCGGTGATGGTTCCGGCGCGTTGCCCCTCGTCAAGGAGCAGGTCGAGGGCGCCGAGGCCGTAGAGTTCCGCGGCGAGGTAGCGCAGTGCGGTCTGCCGGTTGACGGGCACGTATTCCACGCTGGGGTAGCTCCAGGAGGTGGGCGGTGCAGTTTTGACACGGAATTTTCGGGGCTTCGTCACATTAGTTCCGTCTGCGCCCGTTACTTCTGCACTCGTGTTCCCCCAGGCGTTCCCCCGAGCATTCCCCTGGCATCCGCCGTCGATGGCGCAGATTGCCTCGTCCACGGCGTTTTCGAGAATCTCGCGGAGGGGCTGGGATTCTTGGAGTAGCCCACCGCCCGCGGCACTCGCAGCGTTTGCACTGCCCGCGGCAACCACGCCCTCTGCGGGCGGCCGCTCCCCTGCCCGCTCGGCCCCGGCGCTGAATCCGTTACTGGGTCCGCCACAGAACCCGGCACTGAACCCGCCACTAAAACCACCCAGGGCGATAGCGCTCATCTGCGGCGAGCGCAGAATCAGCTCGCGGGCGTGCAGGGCGACGGCGCGGGCGCGATAGTCTTCGGGAATGAGCAGGGCGGGTAGCGAGTGCGCGCGGGTGTTCTGGACACCCATATTCTGTGCGCCCGGCTGATTCGCGCCCTGTGCGGCACGCGGCGAGCAACCGTTGGGGTTGCCGGGATTGTTGGCAGGGTGCCCGGCGGGATTGCTGGAGGGATTCATGACGGGGTTCATGGCTCTAGGAGAGCATTGCGCCCGCCCCGAATTTTTATGAGAATGAGCGTTCTGTGGATAACTCCTCGCGCACCCCGAAATATCCACGATGCACGCACCTCAAACGAACAAAACGCACGCATCCGGCGCTTTTATGACAAACCACTCGTACATTCTGGTGATAACCACGCACCACCCGTTCTACCGACACATCCTCGATAATGGAAGAATGTACGTTCTGCTCAGTCCTGCCACCGGCGCGGGTATTACCGCCCAGACCGGCACCCCCGCGCACCCGGTCACGTCGGCTATTGCCGCGGGTGCGTCCCCGCGCGGTGCTCAGCCGGTGACCTCGTGGGGTGCTTTTCATTTTTCGGCGCCGACCGCTGAGCAGTTGCAGGACCCGACCTTTATTCCGCGGATTACGCGGGCGGATCGGGTGAGTGCGGCAAATCTTCCGGCGTATGTGCGAGAGGTAGAGCGGCAAGCGGCAGATTCGGCGCAGGCGCGTTTTCCCCGCTGGATTTGGGCTGATACCCGCCACGTTGACCCACTGCTTCTGCGCCGCGGGGTGCGGGTGCATCTGTGCCATGATTTGCGTCTGGTGCAGCGAATTTTGGCGACTGCCGCTACGCATCCGAGCGGTTTTGTGGAGTACAGCCCGGTGCTGGATCTTTCTGATGTGCGTGAGGCGGTGGAGCCGCAGGGGTATCTGCCGGTGGCGCGGCAGATTCAGGGTCAGGAGGAGCTGTTCGGCGCTGATTTTTTGAGTGCGCCCGCTACCTCTTCCGCCGCACCCGCCGGTTCTCCTGCCGATTCCTCCCCGGATTTCCTGGAGGCGGCGCCTCATGAGCCTTTTGCCCCGCAGTTGGCGGCGGGCCCGGTGACTCTGCTGCCGGAGCATCCGGTGGTGCGTGTGCTGATGCGTGAGTGGCTGGCGCAGGCGCGCGCTATTAGCGAGTCGAGGCACCCGGAGCGGTTGCGTCTTTTGGCGGCGGCGGAGTCTGCCGGTGCGCTGGTGGCGGCTGAGATTGGTTATTACGGCATCCCGTTTAATGTGCAGGCGCATCATGAGCATCTGTGCGAGTTATTGGGTCCGCGTCCGGTGCCTGGGGAGCGTCCGCAGAAGATGCAGGAGTTGGCGGAGCAGATTCAGCGCATGCTGTTTATGCCGTCGTTGAATCCGGATTCGCCGCAGGATCTTTTGCGTGCTTTGCAGTCTGCGGGGGTTTCGGTGAAGTCTACGCGTTCGTGGGAGTTGAAGAGTTGGGCGGATGCGATTCCGGCTCAGCGGCAGAAGCGTTGGGCGCTGATTGACCCGATTCTGCGCTATAAGAAGCTGTACCGTATTTGGACTGCTAACGGCTGGACGTGGGCTGATACCTGGGTTTCTGAGGGGGCGTTCCGCCCGCATCTTGAGGTGGGTGGCGCCGCGACGGGGCGCTGGGGTGCTTCCGGCGGTGGTGCGTTGCAGCTGCCTGCGGAGATTCGTCAGGCGGTGCAGGCGCCGGAGGGTCAGGTGCTGACGGTGACGGATGGATCGCAGATTGAGCCGCGTATTCTGGCGGCGTTGAGCCGTGATGAGGCGCTCGCTTCGGCGGGTCGTGGCGCTGACCTGTATGCGGGTATTGCCGAGTTGGCGCGCCTGAAGGGTGTGGGTTTGACGGAGCGTTCCCACGCGAAGGTGGGCATGCTGGCGATTATGTATGGCGGTCGCAGCGGTGAGATTGGTGCCCTGTTGCCGCATGTGGCGGCGCTTTTTCCGCAGGCGATGGAGTTTACGGAGCGTGCGGCTCGTATTGGTGAGGCGGGCGGTCAGGTGACGACTTTTTTGGGTCGTACGTCCCCGCCGGTGGATGAGCGTTTCCGTGAGATTGTGGCTGATCGGTCTTCGCCGGCGGCTGAGTCGCGTGCGGTGTCGACTGCGCGTGCGCACGGGCGTATGACCCGCAATTTTATTGTGCAGGGTACGGCGGCGGAGTGGGCTCTGTGTTGGATGGGCGCGGTGCGTTCTCGTCTGTTGTCGGAGCGGATTTTTGGTATGCCGATGCGCACCCGCATTGTGTATTTTTTGCACGATGAGCTTCTGCTGTGCGGTCCCGAGCTGGAGGCCGATCGCGTGGAGCGTATTGTGCGTGAGGGCGCGGCGGAGGCGGCGCGCCTGCTGTTCGGTCGGGTGCCGGTTGATTTTCCGGTGTCGGTGGCGCGGGTGCGCAACTACGCGGACGGCAAATAATCGGCGGTAAATAATCAGCCGCACATAAGCGGCACCGTACAAGGGTGAAAATAGGGGCGGCAGGTAGCTTCATTCAAGCTATCTGCCGCCCCTATTTGCGCACTATTCTGCACCCTGTATCCGCTGGTCAGGTATTTATTCCAGCCGGTTTTACTCCTCGTAGTTACTCCTCGTAGCCGGGTGCCGGGCGCATCTTTTTTGTATCCCAGGGCACGGTCCAGCCGAGCGAGTCGAAGATCCGGTCCAGTAGAATCGCGGTGAATCCCCACACGGTGAATTCTTCGCCGCCGGGCATGCGCACCTCGAAGGCGGGGGTGCGGTGTAAAGTGCGGCCGTGTTTGACGTAGGCGGTGTGCCGGTTGGCAGGGTTGAGCAGGTCACGCACGGGCACGCGGGCGATGAGCGCGGACTCGTTGTGGTCGACGACTTCGACGGGCACGGGGCTGTTCCACCAGGCAAGCACGGGGGTGACCATGAAGTTGCTGATGGGTAGCGGCAGGGTGTGCAGCTGGCCGAGGATCTGCACGCCGGCGGGGTCTAGCCCAGTTTCTTCGACCGCCTCGCGCAGGGCGGCAATGTGGGCGACGGGTTCGCCGGTGGTTTCGGCGTGCGCGTAGTCTTCAGGGTCGATTTTGCCGCCGGGGAAGGCGGGCTGACCGGCGTGTGAGCGCAGGGTTGCGGCACGCACGAGGAGCAGTACATCCAGGTCGGCGCTGACGTTCTCGGGGCAGCCTTCAAATTCGCCGGTGGAGGGCGAGTTGTCGAGCACGCCGAAGAGAATCAGCACGGCGGCTTCTTTGTTCAACGGGCTGGCGGGTGCGCTGCTTAGCAGGGCTTGGACGTCGAATTCCACGCCGCCCTCTGCGAGAGCCGCCAGTGCCTGCTGGGCGGGGTGCTGTGCCTCCTGCCCCGCCTGTTCGGGTTGTACCTCGGGTGCGCTCATCTGTGTACCTCTCTTCTGTGCGGCTACATTCCGGTTTGGTTCAGTCGCCGTTAGGCGCTGAGCGGGTAGCCTTCTGCCATGAGTTCGCGGCGGGTTGCGCCCTGCAGGAATCGCAGGTGCAGGTCTTCTCGACCGGGTGCCATTTCGTATTTCATGAGTTTACGTGCTGCTTGTTCGTTCGTCTCCCCGGCTCCATAGGACGGGCAGAGGTCGGCAACGGGGCATACACCGCAGGCGGGCTTTTTGGCGTGGCAGATGCGGCGGCCGTGGTAGACCATGCGGTGTGAGAAGAGCGTCCAGTCTTTGCGGTCGATGAGTTCGGCGACGTCTTTTTCGACCCTTTCGGGGGCGTCTGCGGTGGTGAACCCCATGCGGCGGGCGAGGCGGCCGAAGTGGGTGTCTACGGTCAGTCCGGGCACGTCGAAGGCGTTTCCGAGGACGACGTTCGCGGTTTTGCGGCCGACTCCAGCGAGTTCTACGAGCTCTTCGAGGGTTGAGGGAACCTGCCCGTTGTGGCGTTCTACAAGCTGCTGGGAGAGGGTGATGATGGAGCGTGCCTTGGCGCGGTAGAAGCCGAGGGACTGGATGTAGGGTTCGACCTCTTCGGTGCGTGCGGAGGCGAGTGCGGCGGCATCCGGATAGCGTGCGAAGAGCGCACCGGTGACGGAGTTGACGCGCACGTCGGTGGTTTGTGCCGAGAGCACGGTGGCGATGAGTAGCTCGAAGGGGTTGTCAAAGTCGAGTTCTGCGACGGCGTAGGGGTAGGTTTCGCCGAGGATGCGGTTGATTTTGCGGGCGCGGCGCACGGTGGCGAGGTGGCTTTCGGGTGCGCGTGCGTTGAGGCGGCGGGCGGCGGCTGCGGCTTTGAATTCGGGAACGAATCGGATCTGCAGGAGCGATTCGGTGTTCTGTGCCGCAGCGTTGCGTGCTGCGGTGTTCTGTGCGTCTGCTGTGGGCTGGGTGGCGTTCTCGGTCATAGCGCGAGGGTACCGGGCATGGGCATGTGGGCGGTAGCGAGGTTCACCGTACTTGGCTCGCTCCCCCATCATTTTCTGTGTCCCATCTTTTTTTTGGGCAGTTCGCGCCGGCTAGCGCTTGGCGGGCGCCTACTGTGCCACACTGGTTTTATGTCAGATACGATTTTTGTGCTTAATGGACCGAATTTGAACCTGCTTGGGCAGCGCCGCCCCGAGGTGTACGGCTACACCACTCTGCACGATATTGAGCGTATGGTGCGTGAGCGCGCGGCGGCTCATGGTTTTGATGTTGAGTTTATGCAGTCGAATCATGAGGGTGCGCTGGTGGATGAGATTCAGCGTGCTCGCACTCGTGGCGCGGCGATTATTATCAACCCGGCGGCGTACACGCACACGTCGGTAGCGCTGCATGATGCGCTGGAGGCGGCTGAGCTTCCGGTGGTTGAGGTGCACCTGTCGAATGTGCATCGCCGCGAGGAGTTCCGTCATCATTCGTTTGTGTCGCCGCAGGCTACCGCGGTGATTGCCGGTGCGGGTGCGTACGGCTACGTCATGGCGGTTGATTTCCTAGCGCAGCACCTTGCGGAATAGCAGCGCAGCATTTGGCAGAATAGCCCCGCCTATCCCCCTCGCTCAACAATTCAGCGTTAAATAGTTCAGGCTCCCGTTCCTCGCTAGAGGTTCGGGAGCCTGAATGTTTTTACTCGTTACTTGCGGCAGGTGCCGGTGGAGACTGCGGCGGTGTTGTCGCCACCTTCTGCCAGTGCATGCTTGAGGGTGCTTGCGGTGATGGCGTATCCGGCCTGGCCGGTGGTTGCCTTACCGAAAATCACGCCGACCACGTTGCCGTTTTCGTCGAGGACGGGGCCACCGGAGTTGCCGTGCTGCACGTCGGCTGCCAGCTGGTAGACCTGGCGCATGGCGTTGGCGCGGCCGGTGTCGGCGTCGATGGTCTGGGTGTTGCCGATGCCCTGCACGGTGGCGGGTAGTGCCTTGAACGGGCCGCCCTTGGGGTAGCCCATGAAGGTTACGAGGCTACCTGCGGTGGCGTTGTTGCCGATGGTCAGCGGTTCGAGCGGCAGCTTGGGGACGCTGATGAAGGCGATGTCCTGTTCGCTGTCCATGTAGACGACGGTGCCGGGCCAGGTGCGGCCGCGGGAGTCCTGCACGACCGGGGAGGTCACGCCGGCGACCACGTGGGCGTTGGTGACGACCAGGCCGTTATCCGCTACGAAGCCGGAGCCGGTGGAGGTGTAGCCGCACTGCTCTGCGGCACCCAAGATCTCAACCACCGAGGCTGCCGCCTGGTCCAGTGCCGCGGATTCTACGGTCTGGGTGGGGGCGCTGGTTTCGGGGGCGATGAGCTGGCTGACTTCCGGAATGGTTCCGAAGGCGAGCACGTCATTGCGTACCGTGTTGATGCGGTCCTTGACGACCTCGGGGGTGGAGGCGACCATCCAGGAGAGGGTCTTGGAGTCGCTGAGCGCAGTGTTGAGCTGCGGGATGGGTACGGTGCGCATGGAGATGGTCAGTACGACCATGACCAGGGCGCAGGCGGCGAGGTTCAGCACGCCGCCGAAGAAGCGTTCAATGCCCTTGAGCGGGGTGATATCGGTGACGCGGCGGATGGTGCGTCCGGCAAGGAGGCCGAGCCACTGTCCGATGGTCAGGCAGATGATGAGCACGCCGACGGCGGTAATGAGGCTCCACTGTGATCCCACGGATGCCACGGCGAGAGGCACGAGCCAGGCTGCGGCGCAGACGCCCAGGCCCAGGCCGAGGAAGGTTCCGAGGGTGGTGAAGAATCCGCTGCGGACTCCGGCGAGGAAGTAGAGCAGCAGGATGATGGGGATAGCAATATCAAGCAGGTTGATGCCAGTCGTCACGACTAATTGCCTCCTTGGTGGGTAGAAGTGGTCACGGTGTGCCCATTGTGGTTGGTGCGGGCTGTGCCCGGTGAGTGTGGTGGCGCGTTAACACCCGGTGGTGGGTGCGGCGGGCTTGTGTACCCGGGGTTTGGGGTCGGGTTTCTGTCTCGTCGCATCGTACCGCGTGTGGAGGCGGGAGCCTCCTTGTCATGAGGGTGTCTGCGTGCTTGGTACCGATAAAAGTACACACCTGAATGCCTGATATTAGGTGGTGAACCTGTGGGGAAGCTTTGAATTTACTCGAAAGAAATAACTTTTGTTGTAAAGCTCGCTGTATCGGAATGCATAAAGCGCTTTTTTAGGGTACGCTCATATCAGTTGAATATGTCACACTAGCTTGAGCCTTCTCACATTTCAGATGTTGAGACACATGGCACCGGTTCGGGCTCACTCACTGAACATTTACGAGTTTCGGCTCATCACCTCATATCTAGGAGAACTTTATGGATCTCGAGATCCTCCGTCGTACCCCTCTCTTTGCTAACCTCGACGACGCAGCATTCGCTCTGCTGACCGATGACATTCAGGAGATTGACCTCTCCCGCAACGCTGTCCTCTTCTACGAGGGCGACCAGGACGACCAGCTCTTCGCGGTGCTCTCCGGTAAGGTCAAGCTGGGTCGCACCGCCGCTGACGGCCGCGAGAACATGGTCGCAATCATGGGTCCCGGTGACGTCTTCGGCGAGATGGCTCTCTTCGATCCTTCGCCCCGTTCGACCAACGCTGTGGCTGTCTCTGAGACTCGCCTGGCTGCCATCAAGCACGAGTCCTTCAAGCGTGCACAGCAGCTCGATCCCACTATCTCCGATCAGGTTATTAAGACTCTGGCTCGCCGCCTGCGCCACGCTAACGAGGCACTGGCTGACCTGGTCTTCTCCGACGTTCCCGGCCGCCTCGCTAAGGCACTGCTGGACCTGGCTGACCGCTTCGGCCGCCCCGCGACCGACGGCGTGCTCGTTGCTCACGAACTGACTCAGGAAGAGCTGGCACAGCTGGTTGGTGCATCCCGCGAGACCGTGAACAAGGCTCTTGCCGAGTTCGTTTCCCGCGGCTGGATCCGCCTGGAGGCACGCGCAGTTGTCATTCTGGACCTGCCCCGCCTGCGCCAGCGTTCCCGCTAAAGCCTCTTTGAGTTAGGGTATTCTAGGTCGCCCTCGCTGAAAGACACGCGGCTTAAAGAAATCAGGAGCCGTTTCCCTCTGCATGGGGAAACGGCTCCTGATTTCTTTAACGCTTCATC
>ERZ1674149.167-NODE-167-length-19810-cov-11.858567_pt1 | contig 19810 bp, 18 predicted proteins | sample MGYA00581311_ERZ1674149 | MGnify/ENA primary metagenome ERZ1674149 (study PRJEB41354, sample SAMEA4873312) | human saliva metagenome | biome: human-associated habitat [ENVO:00009003]; feature: mouth environment [ENVO:08000002]; material: saliva material...
TCAGTATCAAGCCCTAGTAGGCTATATACTTTTCGGGTAAACTCATAGCTTACGCTTGATGTAGGGAGAGCATAGATGTTTTTATCTATCTCAGTACCATATTTGGAGATGAATGCCCTTGTGAACTCTCCTTGCTTAGACGCAATATCTAAAATCCTCGTTTCGTTGGTTATCGCATCATCACCTAGAGCATGGATCATTTCAAGAGCCACAGACTGAGGGGTTACTATCTCGGACGAAGAGAGACGTCCAAACTTAGCCATAGCCACCTCAACACGCTTCATTGGCGTGAGTGATTCATCTCTCATTAAACCATTCAGGTTCTCAATCTTGTAGTCAAGACCTCGAAGAGAGAATACGTTGCTCTTCTGTTGCACAAGTCTAAGAAGAGAGACTTTCAGTCCTACATGCCCTGCGATACGCTTGTTCTCTTCACTACCTTCTATCGATGCAATAATAGCTTGAAGTGAATCGACAGGACTCTCGGTAAGGAAAGCATAGAAAAGTATTTGAGCATAGTAGGTAGCGAGCTTCTTGCCTATTAGATTGTCCGCCTTCTCTTCTTCAGTCTGTTGGGGTGTCTGATGGTTATCTGCATCTGAAGGACGTTCTTGTTCTGGGGTATCTTCTGAGGTGTCTCCAAAGTCTAATTCCATCTCTTCTCCAGATACAGCCTTAATCTCAATGCCCTTAGATGCATCAATAGGATTCAACTGAGATATGGCATTCCTCAGTGTCTCATCGGCGAGGAGCGTATAGTCCAATGGAATATCTGTAGCCTCGTCCATGACACTGCGATTTGCAGAATAAGCTCGCACAGCGTCCATCACATCAGTAGGGCTTACACGTTGTAGTCCATTACTGCCGATGGTCACAATAGGAGAGTATTCAAGTTCACGTGCGATACGACAGCGCAGCTCTTCATTGCCTCGTTGCTCTGTATTAGCATTGTAGATTTGGGAGCGTTGCTCTTGCAGACGGAACAAACGATTGGGATCGAAGTCCACAAGTAACGTCTGTGGCTTCATATTATACTTGATGCTTTCCCCATCATCACTGGTAAGTGTATGGACGTACTGATTTTGCAAGCGGAATACAGCTTGGTCATACTCTTGAGGAGATGCTGAGTCTTTGAGGTATAGCATCGTGTCCCATTCTTTGACTGTACTACCAGTAAGCATACGATTGACTGTAAGAGTGATGGTCTTTATGTCTTCCTTTTCGCACTGTTCTATTTGGCTTTTTACAGATTCCGTTGTTGGATATAGACGTTCACTTTCAAGACCAGCGATATTAATGATAGCATAGTCACCAAGATGATTAAAAGCATCCTTGTAAGCCTCAAGCAAAGCCTCCATCGCATCGCAAGATGCTCGATAGGGCAGGACAAACACCATATGCCTACACATCTTCCCTTGCTGGATTTCTTCAAGACCTAGGAGGGAAAGAATCTGCTCATCTGCTTCAGATCCATCAATAGCTTGGAGTAAGCCTAATATTTCTGTTTCGTGAATAAACTTACGATGTTGTTGCCCCTTTTTGTCTTCTGAAATAGACTGAGGACGCATCAACTCAGACAAGTTACTCGAAATTCCATCTCTACGTAAATTCTCCAAACGCTCACGAGAAGATTTATTTGGCAAGAAAGCAAAACGTACCATTTGAGGAAATCCATAGTATGGATTATCCCACTCTTTGACATCATCAAAGAAGAGATGTTCTTGATCCCACTGACCTTGTGCTTCTACAATGTCTGAGAATTGATAGAATGCAATTATATCGTCTTCGGTAAATTCACTTCCCATCAAGATTCTATAGGGAGTTCCTGATAGATGAATGCGCACTCGGGACTTCAACACTTTGAGTTCTGAGTTTTGTTCGTATGCGTCTGCTGTATCTAATCCTTGAAGTTCAGTTTGGAGTTCCTTCTTAGATATCTTGAGTACACGACCATACTCTTCAGCTCTTGCTCCATAGTGACTTTCGTCAATAAGCAGCAGATTGATCTCTTGCTCAAACAACATACGATGCTTAGCCTTGATTTCTTGCCCCATTAGGTCTTGTAAGGTCAAGAATACTACCGCTTTCTTATTCTGTAGCGTAGTATTTAGTATGCACTCATCCTGTAATAAGACATCACTATCCAAGAAGACATAGTCAACAAACTTGACATGGCTCTCGACTGTACGCTTCCACTCTGTCTTTACATCAGCTTTGGCAGAGACAACAACAACCAGCTTAGCACCCATTTCAAGGGCGCAACACATTGAGGTGAAGCTCTTACCAAAGCGCATCACCGCATACATCAACAGACTGCTTCGTCCTTTTTCTAATGCAGATTTAAATCGTTTAATTGTCTCTAGCTGGTTGGGGCGAGGCTCGTAATTTTCATTGCGCTCATAGACATAGTTGATAGGAATACGTCCATTCTCAAAGGAATAGTAAGTATACTTCTGCAGTCTGTTCTGATAAGCTTGTTGAATATCAGAGATTGCTAGTGCAATATCGTCTTCCGTTGCGCCTAGAAAGAATTCATTCGAGAAATATAAATCTTGAGTTAGATTATCTTGAAGCAATCTGATACGACCACACTCAGTTTCTAGATATTGATGTACTGCATAATCTCTGAAGTATGTTGATTCATTGACCTTTGCCTTTTCAACATACCGTTTTTCTAGATCCGGGAAATGCCGTCTCCATTCCTCCAAACGCTTCATTACAGGTCTATATGTATCCCCGACTTTTAAATAATTTGGTATGGTGCCTGTAGAAAAAGCATATATGTGTGGCTCTACACGACCAATGATGAGCTGTTGGATTAAAGTAGTATTTTCCATTATCGTTTCTTTGTATAAAGGGAACGAAATTCAATTGTTTCGCTTTTCTCCCAATCCATAATTCTTACAGGTATACCGTTATGCTTACTCGGATTATTTGTTTTGCACCCTTCACAAATGACCAGTTTTTCTTCATTGGATAGATCGCTATCATCTTTATCGATGACACCGTGTTTGCAAGAGTTAGGGATAACCATCTTCAAACCATCCATCTGGAATATATTCCAAGAGATAATCTTGGCAACCTCGATTTGCTTATCTATTGAGGGAGATTCGCCCCAGCGTTCTTCGTAATACTCTATGAAGCTATAAAACAAATTCTCTCTTGCTAGTAGCACATTGTCTCCTTGCCAATCATATCCGTAAGTTGTTTGAAAGGACTTAAGAGTCCACACCAACCAATCACATAGATTTGATACATTTTCATTGACAATCCTAATTTTTCGGTCCAGTAATCCGATTCTCTGTGATAATGGGATTAGCTCTCCTGAAGTAGTATCATAGCGACTTACCAAGTATGGAGCTTCTCCACAAGTAATCTCAAGGCAATTACGTAAAATATAATCTTGCCAAGTCACTCCTTCGGCAAAGCGTATAGGTTCTGAGCAAGCACACCAAACATGCTTGCCATCCACGTAGTCAGACTTATTGAAGTCACTATCTTTCGCTCTATAACTTTCATCGCTAGCATTGCACATATCGTTACAGACCCAAGCTGGTGTAAAGATTTCTGCTTTTTCGATGGTACGTTTCTTTTTCTGAGCCTTTGTTTTTAAGATTCGAGGCATAATAACCTTGCCATAATATCCTGTTACAGAGTGAGTCTCAATAACATCATTAACTTCAAAACCTAGTCCTAATTCTGAATAGTCAGATGAAGCCCAAAAGATATTTTTTTCTGTAGTATGATCCTTCAGGAGTTCTGTTAGTATTTCTTTGGGCAATCTATCTTCAAGTATATCTATCATTTATCAAAACTTTGGAAACGCTATGAGTTCAGTTTTTTATGAGAGGAGTATGGTTGTCTTTTCAAGTAGCAATATTTTATAGCTTGCCTCTAAATAGCAATAGAATGCCTACCATCTCTGTCCTCTTCTTCAAGCGGTTCTTTTGGAGATTGACACGCATTCTCTGTAGTCCCACTCTATTTTTACCTACAAAAATACAAACTAATAGGCAGGGAAAAGCATAAAAGGCTGGATATTTTACATATACGGAGTAACTTCAATGAAAATGCGAGTCAATAACAGTCTATTTCACTGATTTTTAGCCATTGGAGCGTTGGAGGACTTTCCTATTCATCCCTATATTTCCCTCTTTTCTCCTTTTCTTGTGTGAAGATTAAAAACTAAGTTCTTTTGCAGTGTCAGAGCTATTCAAGACCATGCTTGAAGACTCTCGGAGACTCATAAAGACACATTCAATTGGATGGACACCGCAACGTATAAGCAACTATGACACTCCACGAACTCCTCGAGAAGCCCGTATGGCAGATGACGGGTGAAGAACTACTCTTCCTCACCCAACAGAAAGCAATGCAACCAGAGGGAGCAGAATCCGAGATGTCTTCCGCCAAAGAAGAAAGACACTTCGTTTACGGACTCTCTGGGCTTGCCCGACTTTTTGGGTGTAGCCTTCCCACGGCCAATCGCATCAAGCAGAGTGGAAAGATCGATCGGGCTATCACTCAAGTCGGACGGAAGATCATCGTCGATGCAGACCTCGCCCTTGAGCTAGCAGGACGCAAATCAGGAGGACGCAGATGAACGCTTGCACCCATTCCTGTGATCCATCACCCGATATGGAGGAGGTATGGAGACGCTCGCTCATCCGAGTAACAGACGAATTCACCCTCCCTCCAGTAGTGCTCCGTGTGGATGATGCAATCATTGGTACGCTCGGCAACTTCAGCGTCTCGACGGGGAAGGCAAAAGCCAAGAAGACATTCAACGTCTGTGCCCTAGTGGCAGCAGCCCTCATCAATGGGCAAGTGTTAGAATATTGAGCGAGCTTTCCTGAGACCAAGCGCAACATTCTCTACTTCGACACCGAACAAAGCCCCTATCATTGCCAGCTCGTCATGCAGCGCATCTTACACTTGGCTGGACTTCCTCTTGACCGTGAGCCCGAGCATTTACACTTCAGCCACTTGAGAGCCATCGCTGATCCCGAAGAGCGCAGAGCCATCATTCGCTACGCCATCTACCACACCCCTGATGTAGGGCTCGTCGTCATTGATGGTATCCGTGATCTCATGCATGACATCAACAGCTCCACTGAAGCCACAAAGCTCGTCGGAGACCTGATGCAATGGACAGGCGAGCAGAACATCCATATCCAGACGGTCCTTCATCTCAACAAGGGAGACGACAATGCACGAGGGCACATCGGCACTGAGCTAAACAACAAAGCCGAGAGCGTGCTACTTATTGCCAGGGATAATGCTGACGCTGATAGAAGTATCGTATCCCCTGCGATCATTCGCTCTAAGGCTTTTCATCCATTCGCCTTCAGGCTATCAGAAGACGAAGGCATCTGCTTACCGAAGCTGGACAGCGACTATACCGTCCTACACCCACAAGTTATCGCTTACCAAGAACTCACCTATGAGGAGCACAGCAAAGCCTTACGAGAGGTGTTTGGTCAGGATACCGAATTAGGATATGGCGATCTACTTGTCAGACTTAGCTCTGCCTACTCTGCTGAGACTGGACATACATACCGACAGACAAAGCTCAAAGAGCTCCTTCGCTTCCTCCTCCGCAAAGGAATGATCATCAAAGAGGGGCGAGGACGCTATCGCTGCAACTCAGACCAGCACCACTAAGTCCCTGGATTGGTCGGTCGGACGCAGGCTATATATACCTGACCATCCGACCAACCATAAATATAGAATGGTCGGACGGAAGGAGTGCCTATAGTAAACGTCCGACCGACCAAAGAAGAACCGCCAAAGAAAAAACAGCATGCAGCTACACGACATCAAGCAAGTCTCCATTGTGGACTACTTAGCACAAGCTGGCTTTGAAGCAAAGCTCATCAAGGGCGTGAACTATTGGTACTGCTCCCCGCTACGCACAGAGCTTACGCCTTCGTTTAAAGTCAATGCCGAGCGCAACCAATGGTATGACTTCGCCACAGGAGACCACGGAGACATCATTGACCTCGTTTGCGCTCTCCAGCATTGTTCCACAGCAGAAGCTATGAGACGGCTAGCTGCACTGAAGGGAGTACGGCTAGCACCGTCTTTTTCTTTTGGAGGAACAACTCCCGTAAGGTCACAAACGCCCTCAATGGAGCTCATCAGCGTACAAGCCGTGAAGCATCCCAAGCTCTTACTGTATCTCTCGGAGCGAGGGCTACAGACCTCTGATGTCTCTCCCTTCCTATCAGAAGTCTATTACAAGGTCTCCGAGAAGAGTTTCTTTGCCCTGGGATTCCCCAATGATGCTGGAGGATGGGAGCTACGCAATCCCTACTTTAAGGGCTGTTTTGCACCTAAGGCCATAACGACAATCAAAGGAACTGATAGTCACAAGCTCCAGCTCTTCGAGGGCTTCATGGACTTTCTCTCTTGGCGGAAACTCCACCCCGAGGGGCAAGCTGGCAGCATCATTCTCAATTCGCTCACCCTACTTCCGAAACTCATACCCTCGCTTCATCCCTACCCTATAATTGAGAGTCTTCTTGATAATGATGAAGCAGGGGATCGAGCAACGAAACAACTCTTCGACGCTGGCCTACCCGTCAAGGATATGCGAGCGTGCTACGCTCCCTATAAAGATATCAACGAGTATCTTATTCTAGCCGAGCAAAAGAAGCAGATCCTCACTCCGCACAAGAGAGGACTTCGTCGATAAAGCAATGCTCTCAGCTCCGCAATTAGAAGAGGTCAATCTCGAGACCTCGAGATCTCGATTAATTAATTTCTCGACATCTCGAGCCTAAGCTTGCTCAAGCGCCAGAGAAATAGAGTGATCGGTAGAGGCGATGAAGCATCCCTTCTTGATACTGGCAAGGTGTGTCTTTGTCCCACAAATTGCCATTTGTACTACAAAGACCCTTGCCCCCAAAGGGGGATCAATCACTCCGAAGTCGTGATAATGAAGCAAGACAAAAGATGAAACAGAACAAGCCTGACAGCAGATGTGCCACCTGACCTCGATGGGACAGATGGCACATCAGAATACCCAACCCCAAAGACCAGCAGAAGCTCATTGAGCTATACCGAAGGTCGGGAGCAAAGACAAAATCAGACTTCCTCCGAGCTCGACTCCTAGACGAGAGCTTTAAGGTTATCATCGAGGATGAATCTACAGAGGAGTACTATCGTAAACTCTCCAGCATCACAGCACAGATTCAGAAGATCGGCATCCTCTATAACCAAACAGTGAAGGCTATCAACAGCTACCACTCGGTCAAGGCTGCGCAGATCTTGCTCCAAAGATTAGAGCAGTACTACCAACAAATAATCACCATAGAGCAGCAAGCTATCAGCCTAACCCTAGACTACCGGAAGCGATAAACGCTAAGCATCCGCGTATGATGGAGCTTCGATATGGCAAGGTAGCTACCGAGGCCAAGGATTACCTGCCTATCCGTATCATCGACAAGTTCCTTAACAAGGATAGCTCCGATAGTCTCGCTGAGACTATCGGAGCTATCTATAAGCGTGGAGCAGGAAAGCCCAAGCCTTGTCGCCAGCGAGATCGAGCGAATTAAGAATAATGCTAATCTCAAACATCTGATCAAGGAGTAGGAAGGTGCTTAGAACTCATCATACTCAGAGTATCTGAACCGATCCAAGATTCTTAGTGTGTCGGCTTCGCGGATGTACCAAACCGTGATGAGGCTATCAGCTTTAATTCTCCAAGTAAACTCCAGAATCCACGTATTGTGCGCTAAGCGCTGCTCCATGGGGAACTGTTGCTCCACGGGATGCCGAAATTCATCATGCTTCTCCTGCAAGATAAAGCTATCCCGATAAAGTGGCTCATAGAGGCTATCCAGCTCCATGGGTGTGTAACTGATCGGGAGCTTCTGAGGCGGTATGTATTGCGATTGCTCCCTACTAGGACCTGTGCAGGCGAGGAGACTAGAAATAAAGCAAGAAACCTGAAGAATCTTCGTGAACACGCTCATAAACTACACTTCTATTACTTCACTGAATCTGAATAGCGACCAAGGGGAAGGAAAGATCAATGGCTAGAACTCATCATGCTCTGAGAATCTGAAGTGTCTCAGTTTCCTCAGCGTGTCAGCTTCTCTTACATACCAAACGGTGATGAGGCTATCAGCCTTCTCCCGCCAAGTAAACTCCAGGATCCAGGTATTATGAGCCATCCGTTGCTCCATAGGGAGGAGTCTCTCTGTCGGATTTCTAAACTCATCATGTAGCTCCTGCAAGATGAAGCTATCCCGGCAAAGAGGCTGATAGAGCTGATCCAATTCCTGAGGCATATAAGTCGTAGGACATACGCTATGAACTTCTCGTTGCTCTTTCCCTCGACAAGAACAAACGACAAGACATACTAAAAGACGCACTCCCCAAAAGAGAGAATTGGTTCTGTCCAGATACCAGGCCATCTATTACTTTATCAATCTTGAAATTACTATTTAAGAGATACTCCTTCATATCATCGCCTGCTCACCCGAGGGGCTGTAGCTATACTGAGTGAGGCCGTAGCGGTCATCCTTGATCGAGAGGAGCCGATCGGCACTACCCCAGCGGTAGTGGCGGGAGCGGCGGGAGCGGCGCTGCTCCGCAGAGCGTCGGGTCTTGCTATCAACCAAACGTCCGATGTTGTCATAGGCAAAGCTATGACTCACGCCTCCTAGTAAGAGACGCTCCAGCTCAAAGCCTAGACTATCATACTGATGCTCGCTTGTAAAGCTCGCATCTATTTCCGCTTCACCGGCTCTGAAGCAAACTAGCTCGCCATAAGCATTGCGCTCATAGCTGAGCTGAGAGCCGAGACTGCTCCGTAAAGATACGATAAGTCCGTGTTTGTCATAGCTTCGCTCGATGAGATGCCCATCACAGCGCTCCTCAACAGGCAAGCCGAAGCTGTTGTAGCGGAAGTTTACCCGAGCGTGTTCATTCACAGCCTCGCGTAGGCGCCCCGATAGTTCGATTGAATTAGTTACCCTTGAATGGGATACCTGACCACCCCACCATAGGTCTCCTTAGAGCCCTATGGTGGGTCCCTAGTTAATTTCCTTGACGACCTACCAGCTCTTCTCTTGAGGGGATAGGACTCTCCATGTTGGGCTAGATGCTCGAGTATGATCTTCCGATATGCCCCCGAGCTGACTACTGATACGGTAAGGATATTGAGGTCGGATCATGGAGCACTGAAGGTGTGAGACCTGTATAAATTCATTGGAGTATGGAGCTTCGTAGGAAGAGATAGGAAAGCAATACGATAGCTAAGAGGATAAGGAGGCCACTGAGGATACGCAAGCCTGTGCGACCTAGGAAGTCTTCGATCATATGCCATCCACTATAGAGACCAGCAGGGCGTACAGCCCAATCCTTGTTGCAGATGATCCCAACGAGGTATATGATGAAGACAAGGATAATGATGAGGTATGCCCAACTAGGATGAGCAAAAAAACTGAGCCTTAAGGGCCAGCCCTAAGTGCTCAATATGCTGTTGAAGACTTTCCATCAGTTTGTAGTATTTGAGGTGGATACTGTGCCATTATCTTCTTAAACCAATGTAGCACATTAGATCAAGAAGCTGGAGCTCTGTCGTCCTGGCGGAAACGAAATGGAGGGGAGTAAGCCCCTAAGCTTGGCCAACCAAGTAAGACGTCAGCATTCAAAACGCGGCGTCACGAGGATAGCTGAACTTCCCGAGAACCGTCAGCGAATCTCGGAAGGGCAAGTACCAAACCGTCAGGAGGCTGTCTTTATTCAAGCTCCAGGTGTACTCTAGGATCTTCGTCTGATGTGCCCTGCGCTCCTCGTCCGAAAACAGCTCTTCTATCGGCGCCCTAAACTCATCGTGTCCCTCGGAGAGGATGAAGGTATCCCGCCTCAAGGGGCTGTAGAGCTGATCTAGTTCGTCAATAGAATAGGTGCTTGGGGACTTGGGGCTAAGAATTCCCTTCTGTCCTGAGCCCGTCTGCTGGGTGCACGACAGTCCTAGCGCAAGAAGGATGCTAACACATAATAGGCTTATCCGCATAGGCTTGGAGGTATAGTTATAGACCAAGATCTGATTGGCTGAACAGAAAAGCTAATTGTCATAAATATCAACACCGAGACCTAGGCTTGGATGCAGTCTGATCCAGCTCATAATTGATTGAACTTACTCATGGCATTAGCCTTGATGTCGTCCGCAATGTCGATGTAGGGCTTCATCGCCTTGTAGTCACTGTGCCCCGTCCATTTCATCACGACTTGAGGAGGGATACCCAAAGCAAGCGCATTACAGATAAAGGTGCGACGACCAGCATGCGTACCAAGCAGAGCATATTTAGGCGTCACTTCATCGATGCGCTCGTTCCCTTTGTAGTAGGTCTGGCGGATAGGTTCGTTGATACCAGCAAGTTCAGCAAGCTCCTTGAGGTACTCATTCATCTTCTGGTTAGTGATCACGGGCAGTGCCTTGTCGTGCTCAAATACCACATCCTGATACTTCTCCAAGATAGCCTTACTGTGCTTATTGAGCTCGATGACCAGACTGTCAGAAGTCTTAATCGTAGTGACTTCGATATGATCTTCCTTGATATCGCTTCTTCTTAGGTTGTAGACATCCGAGTATCGCAGTCCAGTGAAGCACTGGAAGAGGAAGACATCCCGCACACGATCAAGTGACTGCTTAGCTGGAGGGATCTCGAATTCACGAAGCCTTGTCAGCTCCTCCCAAGTCAAGAAGATGATCTTCTTCTGCGTATCCTTGAGCTTAGGTCTGAAGGTATCGTAAGCATTGTTCCTATGCATTCCCTGGCTGAAGCTCCAACGTAGAAACCACTTCAAGAAGCTGAGCTGCTTCCCGATCGTGCTATTGCGCATCTCGCGTACTTCTCGGAGGTAGCGCACATACTCCGTCAGACCAGCCTCGTTGAAGAAGGAGAAGCTAAGGTCTGCTCGGAAGGCTCTAAGGTGATTCTTCACCGCAGCGAACTTCTCATAGGTGGCGTGCGTCCAGTCGTTCTGCCGACCACAGACACGTACGAAGTCATCAAAGGCCTTATAGAAGTCGTTCGAAGGATCGGGCTTATCGGAGATCCGTTCCACCTGTACATCGTCAGACCTATGGCGGGCATTGAAGGCGCTCTTAACATCAGCAGGGCTTGGCATAACCTCGGCCACTTCAAAGCGCTTGAAGATCTCTTGTATCTCGGTGTAGTACCCCAAGAGTGCAGCGTTGATCTCTGAGGATGATTGCTTAAGCTTGTTCGTGCATCCGTTCTTTACTCGTTGCTTGTCTGCATCCCATTTGGCGGCATCGATACGATAGCCCGTAGTGAACTCTATTCGCTGGGAAGCAAAATTCACTCGCATACGGATAGGGACGTTCTCAACGATCAGGATACCGTCCTTCTTCCGGCTCTCCAGAGCAAAGATGATATTGCGCTTGATATTCATAACTCTCGGGTGTATAGTTTACACACCCAAAGATACACCCAAATAAGGATATCACAAGGGAGATCCTATGATACCCCACTTTAAGGCACACACCCATATACATACTGATAAACAGCACTTTGACATCAAACAAGCATCTATGATAGTTCAAGAGAAAGAGCCTCTCTCTCCGCAATAAAAAGAGTAAAGGATGCAAGTCAAGATTGACTTGCATCCTTTTTCATTTCCCCTAGGATTCTATAGCACTCCCAGTGCGAAAGGCTCTGTATGCTTAAAGTCCTATTCTGTTTGCCTCCAAAGACTATCCATTGGGAGGAATTACCTAGCCAACGTCTTAATACTTTCTCGTGCTATTCAGCAATGGAAATACTTGATATAGTCTTTTGACCTTGCCACGTGGTATAATCCTTCGGTGGAAGCCAATTATAATCAGCAGCTTAGATGCCATCGCAATAATAAAATTGGCTGTTGATTATTCACGCTCCAACACCTTCTTATAGCACCTTAATAAATATCCTTGATCATAATCTACTTTGGAAGGAATATCCTCTTTGAAGGCCCATTCATACATCGGATGCTCAGGCACATTGCGTAGATCCGCCATCATCTTTCCATCCCTATCACCTGGTATGTATATCTGATCACAGAATCTGCCCCAAAGATCACTAGACCTAACCTCCTCATAATATTGATGTAATTCATCTTCTGTTAATACAGGCTTGTAGTCAGCAACCTCAATACCATATTCATTCTCTAGCTTCATACGCACACTATCAAAGGTTTCCTCTTCATTAAAAATCTCATTGATAAGTACCGCATCGTAAGAAACCCGTTTCTCTTGTATTCTGAGCAGGTGCCTTTGAGACCAATAATGTTCTAGGATGTCATGAGGAAACAATTGTCTTCCTTCCTCTCTCATTTTATCTGATATCTCCCGCGCAATCTCTGCATTGTGTTTGAATCGGACTGCATGCACTTGAGGATGAGTATTGAAGTTGAAATCTCTTTCGCAATTATACAGAAATCCCTTTTGCCTGCCACTTCTGGGAAAGACCTGCAATCCTATTGTCGAAAGCTCTCTCCCAGACACAAAATCAGTCCAGCAATTGAGGTCATAATAATACAATATTCCTGGCTCATACGTTTCATCGACCAATGGAGAATATGAATCTGTCTTCCAATCATAACTCTGAGTGGCAAAGAATAAGGCTACATCAATATCACTAGTCAGATCCAATAGAGTCGTTTTGTTGTAATAATGTTGAGTTAAACCATATAAGTTCATCTCAAATTGAATATGATGTCCATTCAGATCAATCCCCATATCTAGTAATTGCACAAGAGGATGAGATAAAATCAGACGAAACATCTCATGTCCATAGATCAGCTGATCTAAGAAATAAGTCTTCTTAGCATCCCGAAACAAGCTAGGCTTACATGGATCATGAAACTCGGCTTCACCTCTGAATAAGAACTTACGACTCTTCAGATTGGGACTAAGAGAATAGCGCCCTGATTGAAGTCGTTTCATAATAAACTTATCCTCATCTGCGCTGTTAAAATGGGCAACCTTAGGGTGCCATAAGCTCTCCGGGAATGGATACATGGAGCGAATAACTTCCCATATCGATTTATCAGCACTTAGCTTACTCTCCTCTAGCTTAAGAATGTAGTCTTTTGCCTCATAGATATTATCAAATATCTTTTCTTCTCCTGTAACCATAGGATTAAAATATTAGCATAAGTATATTACCACTAAATAACTCCAGACTCTATGGTTCTCGTCTTAGCTGTACGTTCTTTGGATTAGCTATTATTGATAACCCACTCGGAATGCAGAGTTAAATGTGCTTGATCCATGGAAGGACCAAGCGTATTTTTATTGATAGGTTTTCTCCCTTCAATATCTTCCACAGCCTAATCCCCCGACGCAAGTCTATGGCGAAGGGATTAGTTGCTTGTTGCTTGGCGAGAACTTAGATGCCTATGTGACCCCCATCTGGGGTGGATGAAGAGTCACCGTCTTTAGGCTTCGTGTCTTTCTTCTTTGCTTTGGGCTTAGCCTCCATACGTTCGTAGCTGACTTCCTCGGGACGAAGGCGGAAGTACGTGGCATTCGGGCGAAGGTTCACGCGAGGCTCGGTGATGTGCACGTTGGCATTGAAGTCACTCCCGACGGGTACAACCTTACTCTTGAACGAAGGCGAAAGCGTCCCGAGACGCCCGAAGTCCACGATGTCGCCGTTGGCCACGACTTCGCGTGCCATATCAGCAGCGAGGTTCAAGACGCTCTGCACTTCCATGTAATTGAGGGTCGTGTCCTTGGCCACCAGTTCACAGAAGCGCTCGAAGCTCATACGATGACGGCCCGAAGGGGTGGCTTGAATCACCACTTTGCCTTTGTTGGGCCCGATGCCGACCTTGCGCTGGCCGAGGGTGTAACCAATGGGTTTGTTTTTCTTACTCATAATTATTTAAGGTGTCTCCAGCTGGTTATCCTTGCTCCTGTCGGAGACGTTATACAGGAGAAAGGTAAGGTGTGTTTTTCTTCTTCTGAAAGCCTCTCCGCATGAGAGGTAAAGCAACCTGCCCCAAAACGTATACGTTTCGTGCCCAAGACGTATACGTTTTACTCGCGATACGTATACGTTTCGCTCGGGAAGGCTATACGTCTGGCTCTTTCACCCTCAAAGTTACCCTTTTCCACCGAACGATGTACCTCCCCCCAAGAAATAACTTTCGCCTTGCCCCCCAGCCTACGCAAGCACCTCTACGGACGTATCAAGCAGATTGTAGAAATCCCTAAATACTAAGGACAATGAGCGGAACAGAACAATTCACCCGTACCATAGCCGAGTACCTCAACCTACGAGCAGCTACAGACCCTCTGTTTGCTCCTAACTTGGCAAAGCCCCACAAGAACATCGAGGACTGCATCACCTATATCTTAAAGCAGGTACAACAGAGTGCATGCAACGGCTTTGAGGATGATGAAATCTACTCTATGGCGGTACACTACTATGATGAGGACGATTTAGATGTGGGTAGCCATGTCGCCTGCCATGTGGTCGTCAATCACACCATAATCCTTACCGATAGTAGTAGGTATTGTCACAAGACAAGATAGAGGTATAAAGTACCCCCTCGATTTCATTGACTTATCTCTTATATTATAGTCATCTAGTAGGATATTCTGATGAGAAAAGAGAAGTATAGGCTTAGGATATAGGAGTAGCTGGTTGTTATGGCGCTTGCTCGGGATAGACCTTACTAACGATATACACATAGGCAGGGTTACCATTTACTCTGAGATACTTCCTTGTGTAGCCTGCCTTACGAAGAGCCCCGCCCATCCGCGCTTAGGTGAGAGTGGCTGGCGAGTACGGTCGGAGAGATAGCCCACAATCTCGGAGTTGGTCACATAACGTGAGAAAAGTAAGGTAACGAAGTAAGAGTGCAGCTTATTTCTTTTTCACTACATTTGTGTCGTACAGGTTCTCTTCATTGAGAGCGTTGTATGCTATAACATAGGAAGCGCTGCTTCATTCTTCGAAGGACGAATCGGGAGAAAATTCGAAAAAGCAGAGGAGTGGTAGTAGCGACTTCCCGCACCATAAAAAGCGTGGGAGTCGTTTCTGTATATCATTCTTTGCTTTAGGGCGATTATCACGAGCCTGTTCTTAGAGTGTGATGCCAGATGACCTCCGCTTTCTTTTTTTAATCTTTTTCTTCATAGGTCGCAGAGAGGCACAAACAGAAAATGGTGGGGGACGTGCTGAGCATGTTCCTCCGCGAAAATGGGTTGGGAACGCCCCTGCTCGAACACCGCGCGGTGCAATCTTGACTAGAAGCTGCCAGAAGCACCATCGCTGCGCAGACCACCGCCCGCTTTGTTCGTGAACAGGCGATGTGGATCACGGTGCGCACTCCGCACCCAGCTCTCCATAATGCGCCAACAACTCGTGTGACGCCTCAACGAGGTCGTAGATAGCACCATCATCTACGACCTCAAATTCTGCTAACCCGACACTTTCTCCAACACCTTATTATGGAATTCATCCCCGCCGACTATTACTATAATGACATCCGCCGCTGCCTGCAAGCCGAAGCCTACGACATTCGCCGCCGCTGTGGCATGGCCTATCGCCTCTTTGTCGAACTGGTGAACGAAAGCACGATCCATGCGCCGGCCTCGTTCTCCGGCGCCTTCTCGCGCCTGCAGTACCTGCACGCCCAACTCGGTTTTTCCACCACGCTCTATCATGCCGTCAACGACTTCCGCGTGCGTTGGCGACGCGCCGACGAGACGTCGCTCGACGAACTCACCGCCCGTCTACCCAGCGACCTCCGAGCCTTAGCCGACTTGGTGGCATGTCTGAAGCAGGCCCCCGTTCCCACCGAACTCGCCGCGCTCCTGCCCGAACATCTCACCACTACCACGCCCAAAGGAGCCCTCCCTGAAAAATGCTTGCGCGTGGTGGTCAATGAGGTGCTCACGCACACCCTCTTCGTCAGCCCCACCGAGCTGAACGACGGCACCGAATACCGGATCCCCCTCACCCCCGATACCACGGGCGGCCGTGATTTCACCTATCTGCTCACCCTGGTAGAGCCCAACACGCAGCTCAATCTCGTGGCGATCCGTCGCGAAAACAACCTCCTCTTCCCCGACCTCTTCATTGTCGAGCCTGACTATTTGGTCAACGTCACCGCCGTGGCACAGTGCATCCGCCCCACCGGCACACGGTCGGAATGGCACGTCTTGAAAAAGTTCGATCCCTTCGTTACTTCCGAAGCCATCCTGCTCGGTAATCTGAGTGGACAGATGCTCGACGAGGAAGTGCATGGACTCAATGCCGATTATATCGACACGGCGCGGCGCTTTTTCTCCGACCACGCCCTCGATTTCGCCTCCTGCTCCATTGATCGCCAACGTTTCCACCAAAACGCTCAACTCCAACAGCGCAATTTACGCCGTTTGAGCCAAACCACGTTCAAACACCAGCTCCACCTCTCCGACGAAGAGGGGGTGCGCATCGAACCCTCCTTCTTTTGCGAAATGCTCGGTTTGCAGGGGCGCATTGACCTCATGAAGCCCGACGGCACGGTCGTGGTCGAACAAAAAAGTGGGAAGTTCGACGAATACAACAACACGGCGCACCACGAGCACGAGATCCAGCTCATGCTCTACATGGCCATGCGCCACTACGCTTTCCAACAACCCTACAGCCGTTTGCAGGGCTATTTGCTCTATTCAAAATATCCCGACGAAAAAAGCATTTGGCCCATCCCCAATGCGCCCGACCGACTGCGCGAAGCCTTCCGCATCCGCAACGAGATAGTGACGCGCGAAATGGAGTTTGCCCGCAACGGAATGCGACATTTCATCGAGCAACTTTCGCCCGAGCACCTTCACCAATCGGGCAAGGCCGAACCGCTGTGGAATCGCTATATCCGGCCGCAAGTCGAACTGCAGCTCGCCCCCTTTCACACCGCCGACACAATGGCCTTGGCCTATTTCTATCGTTTTCACCGCTTCCTCGTGCGCGAAAACCTCCTGAGTCGCTTCGGCAGTTCGGAGAAAGAAGTCAGCGGATTTGCCGCAGCATGGCAATACACCACGGCCGAAAAGCGCGAAGTGGGTAGCATTCTCACCGATCTCCGCCTCCTCTCCACCGAAGCCGACAAGGAAAACCACGGCGTGAAGCACCTGTACCTGGCACTCCCCACGGCCGAGGAAAACGAAGAAGTGGCCGCGCCGCCCAACTTCCGCCCCGGCGACATCGTGGTGCTCTATCGCTACGAAACGGCGCGCGAACCCGATCTGCGGTGCGACATCGTGTTTCGTGCCACTGTGCGCCAACTCTTAGAAGACGAAATCGTTCTCACCCTCCGCGAAGCACAGACCAATCTCAAGGTTTTCTCCCTACGCGAAGGCCAAAGTTGGGCGATCGAACCCGACTTCATGGACGCCGGCACGCAAAGTTTCTATCGCGGACTCTACGACCTGCTCACCGGCCCCGCCGACCGCCGCGCATGGGTGCTCGGACAGCGACAACCCGCTTTCGACGCGTCGGCAGAACTCCTCACCCTGCCCGAAAACGAGGAGCTCACCGAATTGGTGCGCAAGGCCAAAGCCGCCCGCGACCTCTTCCTCTTGGTCGGCCCTCCCGGCACGGGCAAGACCTCCAAAGGCTTGATGAGCATGCTGCGCGAAGAGTTGGCCGAACCCACAGCACAAGTACTGCTCGGCGCCTTCACCAATCGCGCCGTCGACGAGATTTGTGACAAACTGGTCGAAGCCCACATCGATTTTGTGCGCGTGGGCAACGAAATGAATTGCGCCCCGGCCTATCGCCCCTATCTGCTCGATGCCCAAACCCGCACCCTCAAGCAACTCGACGAGGTGAAGCTACTGGTGCAAAACGTGTGCGTGGTGGTGGGTACCACCCTCTCGCTGAGTTCGGCCGTCACGAAGATGACCGGCAAGCACTTTTCACTGGCCATCATCGACGAAGCCTCCCAACTCCTCGAGCCGCACCTCTTGCCGCTCATCATGGCACACACCGACGGGCTCCCGCTCATCGATCGTTTTGTGCTGATCGGTGACCACCGCCAACTGCCGGCCGTCGTGCAGCAACCGGCCGCCGAAAGCGTTGTCACCGAACCCGAACTACACGCAATGGGCGTGACGGATTGTCGGCGCTCGTTTTTCGAACGCTTCATCGAGCGTATCCCCCCCCCAGTGTCGCCACGACTTCACGCGCCAAGGACGCATGCACCCCGAGGTGGCCGATTTCCCCAGCCGACAATTCTATAAAGGCAAACTCTGTCCCATCCCCCTCCCCCACCAAGAAGCAACGATCTCCCTGCCACGCATCGCCTTCTACGACTGCGTACCCGACGCTTTGGAGTTGGGGCACTCCCCCAAGGGTAACCCCGCCGAAGCCCGCCTCATCGCTCGCCTCTCCGTCGAAGAGTACGAACGTTTCGTGGCACAAAACGGCGCCTTCGATCCCCACAAAGACTTGGGCATCATCGTGCCCTATCGCCGGCAGATCGCCCTGGTGCGCAAAGCCCTGCTCCAATCGGCACACTCCGAACTGGCCGAAGTGACCATCGACACTGTCGAGCGTTTCCAAGGCTCGGAGTGCAATACCATCATCTACGGTTTCACCGTCAGCCGCACTTCACAACTTGCCTTCCTCTGCGGCACGCTGTTTGAAGACGAATACGGACAATGGGTCGACCGCAAACTCAATGTGGCGCTGACTCGTGCGCGCGAACGTATGCTGATCGTCGGCCACCGCCCCTTGTTGGAGCGCGTCCCCCTCTTCCGCGAACTGATCGAATTTTGTAAGCCTGGGCACTGAGATGGCGAGGAGCACACCGCCTCTCTCTGTTTTTAGCGTTTTTCATTTTTGCCTTCACCACCCCACACAATCTTCTGATTGACATAAGAGCACGATTTCAAAAAACTCAAAGCGCCATTCTTCGGTATCGCATTCACTGATGGTACCATCCAAATCCGAGTACTGGAGAGCGTGCAGGAGTATATAGAGGAAGGGCAAGCTCTACACCATTGCGTATTCACTAATGAGTATCACCTCAAGGAGAAGAGCCTCATTCTATCGGCAAGTATTGACGGCAAGCGGATAGAGACCATCGAGCTATCCTTGGAGACGATGGAAATTCTTCAGTGCCGAGGCTTGATGAATCAAAATACCGAGTACCATGGGCGCATCATCGAGCTCGTGCATCAGAACATGAAACAGATACAAAGCCGTGTAGCCTAAATCCTATCCCATAAAAAGGCCCCAAGCGATTGAGTGATCGCTTGGGGCCGTCTATTTTTGTCATGGATAGACGTAACTTCTCATAAGGTCTTTATGGGGAGCTCTATTATCCTAAAGAGGAATAAATCAAAAGTGACCTCTCAATCAGTTGAAAGATCACTAATTTATCACAAAAGTAGTTAGTGTATTTTCACTTGTTTTTTATCAATTGAATTACTCCATAAAGCACGCTACTGATCGGGAGCGAAAGTATAAACACATAAAGAAAAATAGGAATCTTCTCTACCGATAATGACATAAAGAGAATAAGACATGCTACAACTACACTAACAACAAAGCGTAATACAGAAACAAATAGGGATCCTGAAGCATAAACCTTTTCTCTATTCTTATCCGTTACTTTGAAAGGGTAGTTATATTTTTGTGGGTATTTAACCAAAACACCAAGAAGAGTATTAATGACTATGTTACCAATAACAAAGTACCACAATGTGTCCTTATTTCCCCAAGAATCAACTTCTCCATTGAATCCATAATGTGTAGGGATCAGAGAAGGAATTTTCTCATAGAATGCAATA
>ERZ1674149.171-NODE-171-length-19653-cov-17.123023_pt1 | contig 19653 bp, 17 predicted proteins | sample MGYA00581311_ERZ1674149 | MGnify/ENA primary metagenome ERZ1674149 (study PRJEB41354, sample SAMEA4873312) | human saliva metagenome | biome: human-associated habitat [ENVO:00009003]; feature: mouth environment [ENVO:08000002]; material: saliva material...
TGCTGACTTGATTGACCAAAAATTTAATCAACTTGAATTTTTTGATAAAGTGAAATATTTTCTTAAATTTTCGAAAATTTACGCGTGTTTTTATAATGCTAAACAGAAAGATTTTCTGGAACCCCTGTTTAGGCGCATTGATGGAGTAATAGCATCTCTTGTTGATGTTGTATCGATTAGTTCAGCCCCAGAGGATTTGTTTAGTAGTCGCGCGGGATTAACTGTTGTAAATCTATTGCATGTTGATAGGATGACTAAAAATGTAATCCCTATAATTCTTTGTAAGTCTGCATATCTCAATCATAAATTAATTAATTCCAGTAGAGAAAATACTACCCATCTGATTATTGATGAGGCGCATAATATTTTGAATGCTGGCTCGGGTGAAGTTGGTGATTATTGGAGAGATTATCGACTTGATATATTTGAAGAAATCATTAAGGAAGGTAGAAAATTTGGCTTTTATCTGACACTTTCCAGCCAGCGCCCGGCAGATATATCACCAACAATCATCTCTCAGATTCATAACTATTTTATTCACCGGCTCGTTAATGAGATTGACCTGCGAATGATTGAAAGAACAATGCCGACTCTGGACAGGGCATCCTTTGACATCATCCCAACCTTGGGTAAGGGCGAATGTGTTGTTACGGGCACTGCATTTTCGCTGCCTGTTTTCACTGTTGTAGATTGGGATGAATCAGATCCAAGACCCCATAGCGATGACCTGGTCCTTACTGGTATATGGGTAAAAACTGAATATAAGAATGCTTTGAAGAAAGTAAAAAACCATCCTCATATAAAGAAAATGTCTAAACGGGGCATGCATAACTGGTTGACCAGTGAGCCTAATCTGTTCAGTCCAGAAGCAGCTCAGTGGGCTGTAGACAATGTTGAGGCTGATTGGAAAACTAATTCCCTGGAAATGGCAAAGAGTGACCAGCAGGAGGGTATGTCGCGTGAGGATATCCATTTGCATCTGATTTCAGATGAGGTGGGATTCACCAAGGAAGAAGCTGATTACGCAGTCTCTCAGCTGAAACTCAACAGATAATTATTGGTAGAAGCCGCCCGGCATGGAACACATTCCATACCGGGCGGCTTCTATTTTCGGTTAGCGCTGAACCTAATCGTTCAGGTGCAGCAGCTTCAGCGAGTGCTCATACTTGATCATGAGGCAGGTACGAGTCGGTTCCTCTAGAAGCGCCAAACGCTGCGGGTCAGTATTATCCGCAATATCGGCAAGCTTCACCAGACGAGCCAAATCGTTCACACGCACCCGGCTCAGATACGACTCACGCGACTCACCCGGGCGGCGGGTCAAGGCATCAATCGCATCCACAATACGCGCCGAGAAGTGACGCGCCAAGAAAGCGAGAGAAACGCCGGTATCCTCCACCGTGTCATGCAGTAGCGCCACAATCTGCGCTTCAGCCTTCAGCTCCTCCAAAGAAATATCGGGATGAGTGGCTGCAGCCATTTCAGACACAAGCTTACGTGCCCCAAGAGCCACACGGCGAGGGTGGGAGATATAGGGCCAGCCGTTACGATCAGTCTGCCCCTCATGCGCCTTATCAGCGATGCTGTCTGCCAGGCGAACCATCTCTTTGTAGTAGTTATTCGACATGAGAACCTCCGTTGGTTTAGACTCCTGCGAGTTGACGGCACCCGCGACCGTGCCGGTACGTTGCGCTAAGCCGATACGGAACGGTAGCTGGTACCAACACTTTACTCCAGCAGCTACGCGGTGGCGGTAGAACTCGCCCGAGACACCCCTAATACGTCAAATATGACGCGCAGAAGAAGAAAATAGGGTGTTTTTCCCTCTGAACTTGTGGGTTTGGTGCCCTTTCTGCCGTGTATCTGCGGTTGGTAACAGGCATTCAGGAGGCGCCCGACACCTCCACGAAAGTGTCCGCCGTACCCTTTGGTGCCGCCCAGCGTAACCCGCCCAAAATCTCATATGGTGGCAAAAAATTTCTGTCTTTTTCTGGCGAAAACAGGTTCACAAACCGCCCAACACTAAGGCAGTTTAAGCGTGTTTAACACACACCGATACACACTCATCAAACGAAAAAATCGCGCGCCCTCCGCGCCCTGCTAAAACCTTCAAAAACCCGTATTTTTGTGCGAAAATACGCGATAAACTGGGGGCAACCAAACATCGGAGAACACCATGGCAGAGCTCTACGAGCGCTTCGTCGCTTTGTATCCCTACCCACACGAGCGAATCCGCCACGGCGCCCCACGAGCCGAACTTAACCGGCGATACCTCGAACACCTCTACGAGGGCAAGAACCGGGGAACAACCCCCATCGTGGTTGCCCTCGACCCGACTCTGCTCGGGACCATTGAGAATAACGTCTCCCTGCGCACCTCAACGCCCGTGCAGAACATCACCGCAGACACCGTCAAGCGGTACGCACACGAGCTCATCACCGACCAGCATCATTACCTGGACCAGGTCGGTGTAGAAGTCGCCGCGCATGAGGCGTTCCGACAGCTGAACGAGAGCGCCTACCTGCAAACCTACCGCCGTCTCATGGAAAACGGTGAACTCGGTGAAGACGATATCGGCATGCCGCTGAAGGCGGAGTACCCCTTCGAGCTGACCGCCGGCATCATCAATGAGAAGGTCAAAACCACCGACATTGACAGCGCCGCGGAACTGCTGATTATGGACCTGCCGCTGCGGGATGTATCCGGGGTATTTGCCTACCTGCCCTTCGGCGGCTGGGATTCCAGCCCCAGCCCCGAGGCGATGCTGTCCATCGCCCGCTACTGGTTTGAACGCGATGACGCCTACCCGGCTGTTATCGCCTCGGACTTTATCGAGTTCTACACGCCGGTGCCGGTCACAACCCGCCGCGACGCCGAAATCCTGGCGGTCGAGCATACGATGGTTTCCTCGGCGATGCCGGTGCGTGTCTACCGCGGCTTCGACAAGCTCGTGGAGGCGCTCTACGGTCAGCACGACTGGTACCTGTGGTGGGAACAGCTCCCCGCGGCACTGGTTGTTGAGCCGTTCTAAACCGCTTGAGTAATGTGAGTTAAAAGCAGGGGCGGGGTGAACCTACATGGTTCACCCCGCCCCTCTCGCGTGTCTGCGTTATTTCAGTTCGTCCACGTGTCGTGCCCGCAAAGCACGAGCGGTCGCCGTTGCGTAATCAACCGCCTGCACCACCCACGGAATCAGCAGCCGCCAATACATGCGCTTAGGCAGGTTACGCGCTACCGCCGCCCTGCGCAATGCACCCCAACGGTCCATGAGCGCCGGAATCGACCGGACCATCAACGCAATCAGCAGACCCAGACGCTCTGGGGAAAGACCAACGAAACGCAACGGCGAACACAGCCTCACAAAGCCGTCAATCAGAACCGGCAGGGGAGTGCTCACCAGCAGAGCGCGGGACGCATAAAAAGCCGTCAGCATAGTCGCGATAGCATCCGCACCGGAGGCGTACTGGCCCGTCAACACGTAATAGGCGACCATAATCAGTAGCAGCAGAGACAGCGTGCGAACCACCAGCCACAGCTGGGAGGCAGGCACACCAGCCCACAACGCGCAGAACGTGGACGCCACCAAAGCCACCAGCGCCACCTGCCAACCGGTTACCGCCAACAGCAGAAACAGCCCAAAGAAGAGCGTGCCCTTGAACCACAGCGGCGCCCGATGCACCGGCGTGTTCAACGGCTGGTAGAAACCCACCAGCAGAGTACCGGGGTTGAAATCCGAGCCTTGGGAGGCGGGGCGAGGATTCACGCGCGGCGTGTTAGCGCCCATGCGCGCCTCCTGCAGTGTCCGTGCTGTCGCCTGCATCTTCGACATCGGCGCCTTCATTCGGGAACCTCTCAGCACACCACGTACGGTACTGCTGCACCAGCTGCGCTGCGTCCCCCTGAGCAAGCAGACGCCCATCATGAATAATCACGGCTTCGTCGCAGGACGCCGCCAAATCCAGATCGTGCGTGCTGAGTACCAGCATCTGATCCAGAGACTCCAAATGCTTGAGTAGCCGCGCGCGATTGCGCAAATCCAGCAGGGTGGTCGGCTCATCAAGCAGAAGAATCTGCGGGCGCGCCGCCAGCACGCTGGTGAGAGCAACCAGCTGCTTTTCGCCTCCTGAGAGGGTGAAAACGCTCTGGTCCTCCAGACGCTCGAGGCCGCGCTCGCGGAGCAGTTCACGAATTCGTTCGCGGCGCTGCTCACCGCTGAGGGCACTACCTTCAACGGCGGCGGCACGGCGCAGGCTCAGGTCAATATCTTCGGCAACGGTGGGCATAATCAGCTGCGCCTCCGGCTGGGCGAAGAGCATGCCCACACCCTCAAAAGCGCCCTGTGAACCAGCGCGAGAACCCGCACCCTTCGAACCCCGGCTCGGCGCCTCCAGGGTGTCGACACCGTTCACGCGCACAATACCCTCATCCGGGTGGGTGAGCCCGTTAAAAAGCCCCAGCAGGGTCGACTTGCCGCTACCGTTCAGGCCCAGCACCGCGGTGCGCTTCGCCGTGAAACGCAGGCTCACATCCTTGAGGATACGGCGATGCCCGCCTTCGGGCAGCTCGGTGAAAACACTCACCGATTCAAGCTCAAGGGCGGGCATGCTAGTAGAGGCGCTCACCGCCTGCTCGCCCTGCACCTGCTGCGGTGCAGGCTGGCGCGTGGAGCGGCGAAAAAACATAGCTATCCTCTCGTGTGGCACATCGTGTGCCTTTAACGCTGGGCAGAAGCCAGGGACGGGAAGGCGCGGCGTACCGACAAACCAACCAGAACCGCGATCGTGGACTTCACCAGATCCCAGGGAACGAACACCATAGCCGCGCTGAACGCGGCGTCAAAAGTCATGTGGGCGTTCACCATCATACCGGCGATACCGCAGGCGGTCAGAACCACAAAACCACAGAAGTTCGCGACCAGAGCCATGAGGAAGGTCGCACCAACCGAACGGGTGTTGCGGGTGAACAGGTAGGCGAGGGTACCGGCAATAGCGGCGAAGGGCAGGAAGCCGAGCAGGTAGCCGGCACTCGGTGAGGCGAGCGTACCCAAACCGGCGCCACCCTTAGCGAAGATGGGCAGGCCAGCAAAACCAACCAGCAGGTACAGCGCCACGGAGGCGGTGGCACGCTTGCCGCCGAGCACCTGAGCGGTGATGTAAATGCCGAGGGTCTGGAAGGTGAAGGGAACCGCAACGCCGCCCAAGCTGACGGCGGGCATGATGGCGAGCGCGGCGATGAAGCCCGCGAACACTGCGATGAGGGAGAGGTCGGTGGCGAGGGAGGTCTTTGCCGCTACGTTACGGCGCGGTGCCTGGGTTGCCTGAGCTGATTCGCGCACGGAATCGGTCATTGGGGTGGTACTCCTTTGGTACGTATTGCTCTGCAGATTTTTCTACAGAGTTGAGGGTAGCGGTGGTTGACTGCTTGTCACAACCCAATTTTTGAACAATGTTCTACGAATAGTGTTCGGTATGTATCGTACACCGCACACCATGAAAACAAAAGGTGCCCCATATGCGCACTTGGCACGCCTGCACTAAAATTGATGAGGTGCTCTGCGCGCTCGCCGTTTCTAACCCGGCAAATCCCGCCCACCGAGCACTATCAACCCACACACCAGACCGCCATCCGGAAAGGCACCCATGATTGCTGTACAGAACCTCGAATTGCGTGCAGGTGCGCGCCTGCTCATGGAAGAGGTCACCTTCCGCATCGATAAGGGTGACAAGATTGGTCTGGTGGGCCGCAACGGTGCCGGTAAGACCACTATGACTAAGGTGCTTGCCGGTCTGACCCTGCCCGCTGACGGCACGGTCACCCGCAGTGGCACCATCGGCTACCTTCCGCAGGACCCGAAGGTGGATGACATGAGCCAGCTGGCGCGTGACCGCATCCTTTCGGCGCGTGGCCTGGACGGTGTGGCGCGCAAGATGCGTCAGGCGCAGGACGATATGGCGAGTGAGGACCCGGTGGTGCGTGCTAAGGGTATGCGCCGCTACGACCGTCTTGAGGCTGAGTTCATTGCTGGCGGCGGCTACGCGGCTGAGTCGGAGGCGGCGGTCATCACCTCCAACCTGGACCTGCCGGAGCGTGTGCTCGCCCAGCCACTGTCTACTCTGTCGGGTGGTCAGCGTCGCCGCGTGGAGCTGGCGCGTATTCTCTTCTCCAATGCGGACACCATGCTTCTGGACGAGCCGACCAACCACCTGGACGCCGATTCGATTCTGTGGTTGCGCGATTTCTTGAAGAACTTCTCGGGCGGCCTGATGGTCATTAGCCACGATGTTGAGCTGATGGAGCTGGTTGTCAACCGCGTCTTCTACCTGGACGCGAACCGCTGCGTGATTGACCAGTACAACATGGGCTGGAAGAACTACCTGACTCAGCGTGAGCAGGATGAGCACCGCCGCAAGCGTGAGCGTGCGAATGCGCAGAAGAAGGCGAACGCTCTGATGGAGCAGGCGAATAAGATGCGCGCGAAGGCGACGAAGGCTGTTGCCGCTCAGCAGATGATTAAGCGTGCTGAAAAGCTTCTGCGCGGCCTGGAGGATGAGCGTCAGAGCGATAAGGTTGCGGCGATTCGCTTCCCGGATCCGGCGCCGTGCGGTAAGACTCCGCTCTCTGCCCAGGGCCTGTCGAAGTCCTATGGCTCTCTGGAGATTTTCACGGACGTTGATTTGGCGATTGACCGCGGTTCGCGCGTGGTGGTGCTGGGCCTGAACGGTGCCGGTAAGACCACTCTGCTGCGCATGCTGGCTGGTTCCACCAAGCCTGATACGGGTGAGGTTGTGTACGGTCACGGCGCGAAGCTGGGCTATTTTGCGCAGGAACACGAAATTCTTGATGGCGACCGCACTGTCTTTGAGAACATGAAGTCTGCCGCGCCGGATCTGGATGACACCCGCGTGCGCACGATTCTGGGTTCGTTCCTGTTCTCCGGCGATGATGTGGATAAGCCTGCCGGTGTGCTTTCCGGCGGTGAGAAGACCCGTCTGTCCCTGGCGACCCTGGTGGCGTCGAGCGCGAATGTGCTGCTGCTCGATGAGCCGACCAACAACCTGGACCCCGCCTCGCGTGAGGAGATTCTGAACGCGTTGAAGGCGTACCAGGGCGCTATCGTGATGGTTTCTCACGATGAGGGTGCCGTGGAGGCGCTGGATCCTGAGCGTGTGCTGCTTCTGCCGGATGCGGTGGAGGACCTGTGGTCGAAGGAATACCAGGACCTGATTTCGCTGGCTTAAAGCAATATTCGCTGACATAAAAGCCGACATAAAAGTACGGGGGAGGCTCCGGTGCCGCGTGGTACCGGAGCCTCTTGTGTGTATTGCGCGTTGTTTTATTGTCTGGGGTGTATTGTCCAGGGCGTATTTTTGTGTTCTGAAAATGTGTTGCGGAGATATTGCCGGTATTTTTCTCGTGAATAGTGCGGAAAAATGTGACCTGACCCGTGGGGTTGTATTGTTTTCTGATCATATGTGGTGTAATTGCGTTCCCGTGCATGTGATTTGTGGGTTCTGACACACGAAACTCGCGGCGTATTTGACGGGAAAAAATGTTGTCTTGTGGGTTTTTCTGCGGGAAAGAAAAGCTATCAGGCTATATTTCGGGGGGTCTGTGTGGGCTTTTTGAATTTTTCATGTGTCTCTACATACATTGTGGGAAAAATGGTAGAAACACAACATGCGTGGGGCGTAGACTTATAACTGTTCCCGCCATTGCGAGGACGCAAATGCGAAACATTAGGGCTCACTACTGATGGTGAGCTAACGCGGGGGAGAAGAGATTCCCGCCCGCTCACGAAGGAGAACTGCCAATGCACAACACTGAGTTCGAGAAGTACCCCACCTCCGGTGAAGAGAACGTTGAGGTTGACGTCTTCTGGCCCATCCAGGACGCTTAATCTCTCACCCCGATAGGTCGGGATAAGGATTAGAAAAGCGCCCCGCCGCTTCCGTAAGGGAAGTGACGGGGCGCTTTGCTGTCCTTGGTGAGAATTTAGTTATGCGGCACGTTATGCGGCGTGAATACCCAGTCCGAACATTTGCAGAGGGTATTCGGTAAAGCCCATCATGGCTGCCGCGTACCAGGCGATGTACCCGGTCAGTGCTAGAACGAGTGCCTTCTCGCGTACACTGCCAGCATCACCCAGGATCGGCAGTGCCATGTAGCCGCTCTTTTTCCATAGGGGGGACGCCACCAGAGGTTTGATAACAATGGGGTAGAGGGGCAGCAGTCCGCGGGTTGTCAGCAGGTCGCCAATGAGGTGAATGGTGGCGCCGACTGAAATAGCCCAGGGGAGCAGTGCCAGCGAATCAGTCGTGTAGGCGGCGTACCCGAGGGCGACGGCACCGATCCATCCACCCGGTGCGCCGAGCACGCGCAATGCCAGACCGCCCGAGAATGCGGCAAGAAGCAGTGAAGCCCAGGGGATTCCGTTGTAGCTCAGGTTGGCGCTGAAATAGGCAATTGCCCAGAAAGCTACCAGACCCAAAATGGAGTGCGTTCCCTTGCGATGTCCGCCGCTGACTGCCCCGACAATGCGTGCTACCCAGCGCGAAATGGGCGGGATGGAGTTGGCGATACTGCCGTTGTGGTGGTCAATATCCGGTAGCATGCCCGCACCGGCGCACGCCAGGGTGGTCACGATGAGGGTGGGGGTATCGGGAACCTGCACCACTCCCGTCTCGACGAGCACTAGCCAGCCAGCTGCGGCGCTGACGGTGTGCGAATAGCCCATCATGGGGAGGTGCCTCCTTGAATGCGAATGCTCAGCGAGTGTGATTGCCCTGCGAGTGCGGTTGCCTGGGTTCCGGGATGTTCACTCGAACTAATTAGAACAAATATAGCATATATCGAAATTACTTTCGATAGGTGGGGTTATCCCTCAAGCGGCGTCACCTCAAGCGGAGTCACCTCTCAAGTGGCACTACCCCTCAAAGGGCAGAGTCTGCTTCCAGAACTCACGCTCGCGCAGGTAGTTCTCCAGCCAATCAACGTGCTCAGAGCACGCCAACCAGATCTTGCGGCGCTCGGGGGTGTGCACCTTCGGGTTGTTCCAGAGCAGCTGAAATTCTGCTGCCTGCTGGCAGCCCTTGCGGGAGCACTTGGCGTACTCGGGCTGTGCATCCTGAGAAAGTGAACCGAGCAGATCCATGTCTTCTTATCCTTACTATTGCGCCTCGACGTGCGGTGTTATTCCGTGCCCGCGCGACCGGGCAGAAAAGGGGTGCGGGCTGTTCCGCTTCAGCTAGTGTACGCGCCCGATGAGGCATGTAAAAGAAGGGGAGCAGGTGTTCAGTGTTCAAGAGTGGAGTGTAGCCTGCGGCACCTTTGCGCTAAAACGCGGTAAAATAGGGTTTGTCTGTCCATCCGTCCACACCCCAACCGCGTAGCCGCTGCATCGGCTCTGATCGTGAGGGGTCGACTCATCAAGGAAGCTCATGAGCGAGAACACTCCCAAGACCGTGCTGGTCACCGGCGGCAACCGAGGCATCGGCTACGAAATTGCCAAGGAATTCCAGGCAGCAGGACACAATGTCTGCATCACCTACCGTAGCGGTGAAGCCCCCGAAGAATTTTTCGCCGTCAAGGCAGATGTACGCGATGCCGACAGCATTAACGAAGCATTCAAGGAAATTGAAGCAGAATTCGGTCCCGTGGAGGTGCTGGTCGCCAACGCAGGTATCACCCGCGACATGCTGCTGATGCGCATGAAGGAATCCGACTTCACCGACGTGGTCGACACCAACCTCACCGGTTCTTTCCGCGTGGTTCAGCGCGCCATCAAGGGCATGCTGAAGCTCAAGCGTGGCCGCATCATCCTGGTGTCCTCCGTGGTGGGTCTGTACGGTTCCCCCGGCCAGGTCAACTACTCCGCGTCCAAGGCTGCACTGGTCGGTATGGCACGCTCCATCACCCGTGAGCTGGGCGGTCGTAACATCACCGCTAACGTGGTGGCACCGGGCTTCATTAACACCGCTATGACCGAGGTTCTGCCCGAAGAAACCAAGAAGAACTACCTCGCATCCATCCCGGCTGGTCGTTTCGCGGAGGCAGAGGAGGTCGCTCGCGTGATTCGCTGGCTCGCATCCGATGAGGCTAGCTACATTTCTGGTGCTGTCATCCCCGTTGATGGCGGCCTGGGTATGGGTCACTAACCCCACCCCGTACGGACTGCACGAAGCGCCCGAACGTGGGCGCACCCTTTCTAGACTTTAAGGACATAAAACTATGGCACAGCTGACCGGCAAGACCATCATCATTACCGGCTCCTCCCGCGGCGTTGGCGCAGACACCGCACAGATTCTCGCCGCTGAGGGCGCGAACATTGTCGTGAACTACCGCTCCAAGGCACCGCGTGCGAACAAGATCGTCAAGGCTATTGAAGAGGCTGGCGGCAAGGCAATCGCAGTGCAGGCTGACGTGACCAACAATGAGGACCTGCAGAACCTCGTCAACACCGCCGTGGAGACTTTCGGTTCCCTGGACTACCTGATCCTGAACGCGTCGGGCGGCATGGAAACCGGCATGGGCGAAGACTACGCAATGCGCCTGAACCGTGACGCACAGCTGAACCTGGCACGCCTGGCTGCAGAGAAGATGCCCGAAGGCGCACGCATTGTGTTCGTGACCAGCCACCAGGCGCACTTCATCCGCGAGGTTGAGACCATGGACGAGTACAAGCCCGTCGCAGAGTCCAAGCGCGCAGGCGAAGACGCACTGATTGCCGAGATTCCCGCACTGTCCGAGAAGGGTATCTCCCTGGTCGTCGTGTCCGCTGACATGATTGAAGGCACCGTCACCGCAACTCTGCTGAACCGCCTGCACCCCGGCGCTATTGAGCAGCGCCGCGAGACCGCTGGCAAGCTCTACACCGTCAACGAGTTCGCGCAGGAAATCGCGAAGATGGTCACCGCAGACGTTGAGACCGGCCACGTTGAGCTGGTCGGCGGCGCACGCGGCTTCATCGACTAATAACTTCAGCCGCTATAGGTGCCGTTGCGGATGCGCCCGCCCCTCTGACAAGGTACATTTGATGAGGCGCGCCGCCCCTGACGCGGCGGCACCTATAGCCCCTAAGGTTTAGCGCGAGGAGCCCAATGTGGGGTACCCGCGCACTATGCGCCAACCGCTCCAATAACCCGGCACGGGTTGCGGGGTGGGGGCGCATCCCATCCATCTAACTCACTGGAAGAAGAACCATGAGCACCGTACTCAACCTTCAGAATGTCTCCGTGATTCGCGGCGGCCGCAAGATTCTCAACGACGTTTCCTGGACTGTGAACGAAGGTGAACGCTGGGTTGTTCTGGGCCCCAACGGCGCCGGTAAGTCCACTCTGCTGTCGGTTGCGGCAGCCCGCCTGCACCCGACCAGCGGCGAGGTTGAAATCCTTGACGAGACCCTCGGCGCTGTTGACGTGTTCGACCTGCGCCCGCGCATTGGTCTGTCCTCCGGTGCTTCGGCAAACCAGATTCCCGCCAACGAGAAGGTTTCCGACGTTGTCGTGACCGCAGCGTACGCTGTGTCCGGCCGCTGGAAGGAAGAATACGACGTCATGGACGACGAGCGCGCCACCGAGCTGCTGGCTGAATGGGGTGTCGACACCCTCGCTGACCGCACCTTCGGCTCCCTCTCCGACGGCGAGCGTAAGCGTGCACTGATTGCCCGCGCCCTCATGACCGACCCCGAACTGCTGCTGCTGGACGAGCCCGGCGCAGGCATGGACATCTCCGGCCGTGAGGACCTGGTCGAGCGTCTGACCGCACTTGCCGCCGACCCCTACGCACCGGCTACCGTGCTCATCACCCACCACCTCGAGGAAATCCCGGCGGGCTTCACCCACGCCCTGCTGGTCCGTGACGGTGGCGTGGTCGCCGCCGGCCCGATCCTGTCCACCATTACCGAGGCGAACCTCGCAGCAACCTACGACATGGACCTGGCTCTGACCGTCACCTCCGCGGGTCGTTACTCCGCGTTCAAGCGCGCATGAGCCGTGCCCCGAAGCAGCTGAGCGCCGAACAGATCGCTGAGCGTGCCGAGCGTGTCTACGCCATCGAGTCGGTCACTGCTCTGGCGCAGGCACCCGAGCAGGCTTTGCGCTACTACACGCAGCTGACCGATGTGAAGCTCCGTAGCGCCATGGAATCGCAGTGGGGTATTTACATTGCGGAGTCTTCCAAAGTGATTCGTCGTGCGCTCGCTGCCGGTCATCAGCCCGTTTCTTTCCTGATGAGTGAGAAGTGGGCTGATGATTTGGCGGATGTTTTGCGCGCCCATCCTGACACTCCCGCGTATGTGGGTAGTGAGGAGCAGCTGGAGCAGGTGACCGGTTTTCATCTGCATCGTGGTGCGTTGGCGGCGATGGCTCGTCCTGCGCCGCAGCTTCTGGAGCAGTTGCTGCAGGGTGCCTCTCGCGTGGCAATCCTGGAAGATATTGTGGACCACACGAATGTGGGAGCTATTTTCCGTTCGGCTGCCGCGCTGAACGTGGATGCTGTACTGGTGACTCCGCGGTGCGCTGATCCGCTGTATCGCCGCTCGATTCGCGTGTCGATGGGTACCGTTTTTCAGGTGCCGTGGGCTCGCCTAGAGTCGTGGCCTGCAGACCTGCAGACCCTGCACGAGCTGGGCTTTAAGAGCGCAGCGCTCGCACTGGAAGAGGACTCGCTGACCCTGGAGGAGCTGTCTGCCCGCCGGGATGAGAAGCTTGCGCTGATTCTGGGCACGGAGGGGCACGGACTGTCGCCCCGCACCCTGGCTGCGTGTAACGATACGGTGATGATTCCGATGTCGCACGGCGTGGATTCTTTGAATGTTGCGGCGGCGAGTGCCGTGGCGTTCTGGGAGACCCGCCCGCGTTCATAACCTGAGTTCTCACCTGATTCTTAACCCGCGTGAGTGCCTTCTGGGGGTGCCCTTGCGGTGTGTGGGTTGGCGCCTGCGAGGGAACGTACTGGGATTTAATCCATGAAGGTGGTACCCTTAATGGGTTGTGCGCGCCCTATGCGGGCACAATGGTGATGCGCTCTGAGATTTTCTCGATAGCTGCACATCGAAAAACCTACTCCATCTATATAAGGGCTACTGGCAAAATCCAGTAGCAGAAGAAGGTAATCAATGAAGGCAGAAATCCACCCGGACTACAACCTGGTTCTGTTCCGCGACCTCGCATCCGGCAAGGTCTTCCTGACCCGTTCCACCATGACCTCGGACAAGACCGAGAAGTGGGAAGACGGCAACGAGTACCCGATCGTCGAGGTTGAAATCTCGTCCGAGTCGCACCCGTTCTACACCGGTAAGCAGCGCATCATGGACTCCGCAGGTCGCGTCGAGCGCTTCAACGCACGCTTCGCAAACTTCGGCAAGAAGTAAATCTTCTTTTCAGGTTTTGCTTTATAGCGAAATCAATGCCCCGTTCTCCTTGGTTTTCAGGGAGGCGGGGCATTGTGCGTTCTGGCGCCTGTAGTCGCAAGTTTGGCGCGAACGTGAGGAAAGTTGTAACGTAAAACCTTTCGTGCGCCGGTGCGTAGACCAGCTGACGGCGTTACAATGGGAAAGTATTTTGCGAGCTGTGCATTTTCTGTGCTTTTCAGTGCCGCCCCATATCGGCGGGTTATTTCCGGCTCTCTATTTTAGAGACTTCGCTGGATGCGCTGTGCACCTCGCGTATCACCACCTCAAACAAAGGACAACTTAATGAGCGACGCTCACTCTGAACCGTCGCAGAAGAAGAAATGGGTCAAGCGTATTCTGCTGATCCTGCTGATTCTTCTGCTGGTTATTACCCTCGGTATTGGTTTCTTTATCTGGCGTGCTGGCCACACCTGGGATAGCAAGACCGAGAAGTTTGACTCCATCACTAAGGTGGATGAAGACCTCAGCAAAATTAAGGAGCAGCTTGGCGAGGCTAAGAAGCTCAACGTGACGGAGCTGAAGGCTCCGACCGTCACCAACTCGAATACCGGCAAGAACGGCTCCGATGCTGCTGCGGCTCTTGCAGCTAACGCGAGCGATCACGATAAGGACGGCGACGGCATCTTGGATGACGGTTACAGCTACAATGTCGTGAAGGGTCCGGGTAAGAACATCCTGCTGCTCGGTAGCGATACCCGTTCCGGTTCTGAAGCAGCTCAGGTGAGCGGCTCCCGTGCAGATAGCATCATGCTTGCTCACATCCCTGCCGATGGTAAGGGCGTGTACCTGGTTTCGATTATGCGTGATACCTGGGTGAATATCCCCGGTTACGGTTCGGCAAAGATTAACGCGGCGCTGAACTATGGCGGTATTTCTCTGCAGGTGGCGACCGTTGAGAACCTGCTGGGTATCAAGATTGATCACGTGGCAGAGATCGAGTTCGAGGGCTTCAAGGCTCTGGTGAATTCTGTTAATGGCGTGGATGTCCAGGTACCTTTCGACTTCGATATCAATGCGTGGTCTTTCAAGCAGGGAATGCAGCACATGGATGGCGGTGCGGCACTTGCCTTCGTGCGTGCTCGCTACCCGTTCGCTGACGGCGACTACCAGCGTGTTCGTAACCAGCGTGCGTTCCTGCGCGGTCTGTACAGCACGATGAAGTCTAAGGGTGCACTGGAGAATGTGGGCTCTTTCCAGTCTGCTGTTGAGTCTATTGCTGGTTATATGCGTGTTGACTCTGGCCTGGACGCGGCGCAGATTGCCCAGATTGCGGCTCCGGTGCTGACTAGCGGTGATACCACGATGCGTATGACCACCCTGCCGAACGCAGGCCCGGGTTGGTCCTACGACGGTCAGTCGATTGTTATCGTGAACCAGGCTGCGAATGCTAACCTGTCCTATGCTTTGCAGCATGACAGCATGGATCAGTTCATGGCGACTTACGGCCAGGACTAAGATCTGACTCCTTGCGGGGGTGAAAGCTGATGAGGCTTTCGCCCCCGCTGGTTTTTAACTGTTCCCGAAAAGCTGTCGGAATGTAGATACCTGGAAGTACCTCGTTGGCGCTTAGAGAGCTGCTGGGGCGCACAAAAGGGCGGCTACCTCACCGTGATGGTGGGGTAGCCGCCCCATTCGTACCGTGCTCTTAGAGGGAGTTAGGCTTTCGAATCGGCTTCTTCTGCTTCCTCGGCAGATTCTTCCTCTTCGTACTCATCGTATTCGTCGTAGTCTTCGTAGTAGGGCTGGCGGCCAAAATAGAATGCTACAGCCGCGATAGCGCCACCCAGGATTGCGATGAGGATGCCAAGCATCGGGGTCCACAGCATTGAAATTAGGCCGGCGACCAGAACGGCGAGGCCTGCACCCTTGATCAGGTTCAGCAGACGGTCACGTTCGTTCGGCTCGTAGTATTCCTCTTCCTCAATGCTGTATTCGATGACAGGCTTCTCCGCGGCGGGTTCGCTACGGGTCGGCTCGGCGGGTGCCGAAGAACCACCGGTCAGGGAGCTCATGAAACCGCGACGCTTCTTCGGAGCCTGCTGAGCGGAGGACTCCAGGTAGTGGCGCTCACCTTCGGTGGGCACGAATGCGGCGGGCACATCGTACTCTTCACCCACCGGCAGCAGAGCCGGAACGTTGTTGGGCAGGGTCTCATACCATTCCTGCGGAATATCGGCGGGGCGTGCAGCCTGAACGGTCAGGGACAGTTCCAGGGTGTTACCGCGAATAGTACCCCAGGCGCTGGTGAGGCGGTCGTTCTCAAAAGCGTAACGGATGACAGGTGTCAGCTGCTCAGACATCTGGGTGCTCAGGCGGCCCACAAGCTTGCGGTCGTGGCGCACCTCAACGCTGTCAACGAAACGGCCGTCGGAGGTCTTCAGCTGGTTAGCTTCCAGGGTCAGAATGACGCGACCCTCACCGCTGGGCGGCAGGATGCTGTGCAGGTATTCGGAGTGTTCCTTCTCATCAAGCACCTTCATCGACGGGCCCTGGGGTAGCAGGGTCGCGCGAGTCGGTGCGTCGTTGAGGGGGAAGAGCGAGCTAGGAGCGGACAGCGAGAGCACACCGGTGCTCTTCACTCGCATATTACCGCTCTCGGTGCGAACCGCCACGGCGGAAAGCTGCAGGTGCGCAATGGGCTCGTAACCGGAGGCGACCACGCGGGCAATGGCATCCCAGTACGCGGCGGAGTCCTCCACACTCATGCGGCCTACCTTGAATTCGTCAATGTAGACGGCAATGCTATTGGGCTCGTAGGGGTTATCCGGTTCGGGAACGAGGCGCGCTTCACCGTACCAGATACGTTCACGGTCGATGTGCAGTTCCTCAAAGATTTGGAGGGTTTCTGCTTCGTAGTAATCATCGGTGACAATGTCAACGCTACCGCGGTCACCGAGTGCGTAATCGACCACTGAAAACTCCTTCTGATGTGTCTAAGCGAGCGGATACCTAGTCTATTCTCTCATGCTTTCAGTGTGGACAGCTCACAAAAACGGGTGACATTTATCTGTCTTTTAGCACCGGGTGCATATAGTTTTGTGCCCTGGTGAAACTGCCCCGGTAATAAGTGCCCTTGTCTGTGTGTGAACCACTGTATGAGGGAAATATTTAGACGGCATACCGCCGCTATGAATTCTATAGATGAGCCAGAAAAAGACCACCGCCCGGCGCGTCCCGGTACGTTACCGGGGGCGTGCCGAACGGCAGTCTCTCAAAGAGGCTAGAGAACCTAGCGGGGGAGAGCGGAACCTAGTCTAGATACCGGCTCACACCCCGCCACAAGCCCTCAAACCATGCAGCTTAGTCCTGCAGGGAGGCGTTGAACTTCTGAGCCACAATCGAACGGTGGCCGTGATCCTGAGCCTCCAGAACCAGACGACGCAGAGCCGAAGGAGCCTCGGGGTTCGCCTCCAGCCACTTCTGAGCCAGCGCAACGGAGGGGTTACCCTCAACGCCCAGACCCTCGGTGGAGCCGGTGTTGTACGGAGCCTTCGGGTACAGGCCACGCACAATGCGGGTCGCCATACCAATCGAACGGGACGCCCAAATGGGCAGCAGAGCCTCAAAGTAGGAGTCGTAGTAGGACTCACGCAACTCAACCGGACCGCGAGCAAAACCGTTAATGGTCGAAGCCAGAGCGTCGTTCGACAGCGACTCGTCTTCCATGATGGTCTTGTACGCGGCAGCCTTACGCTCAGCAGAGGGCAGGGCAGCAATCGCGTACGCGTAACCATTCGAAGAGATCGAGGAGGGGCTGTACTTCGCCGCACGGTCCAGATCCTCAACGGTCACCAGGTCGCGGCTTGCGAGCGCACCCAGTGCACTCCAACCCAGGTTCTGGTCGTAAGGAATGCCGGTTGCATCAGCAATATCGCCGGTGGTGTCTTCGAAAGCACCGCGGGCAATATCGCGGCAGAGCTCTTCACCCTTGGTCGCGTTGGTGGAGACCGAAATCAGGGCGCGCAGCAGAATCAGCTGCTCGTCGGAGCCGGGCTTAGCCTGCGCCAGTGCGGCTGCGAATGCGTCGTAGAGAGCGTCGTAGAGGCGCTCGCGGCCGGTGGGTGCGGAGAAGGTTGCGATAGCGACCTGTGCGTTGTTGACCATGGTGCCCAGCAGGGATGCGCTCGGCTCCTTGGAGACGTTGCGGACCACTGCGTCGACGTAGGTGGTGACGGGCAGGCGTGCATCGCGTACGTTCTCCCAGAGGGAGCCCCAGATGAGGCCGCGGGAGAGTGCGGATTCGAGGGTGGAGACACCTTCGATAGCTGCCTGAAGGCCGTCTTCGTCGGTCAGGGCGACCTTGGCGTAGGTGTGGTCTTCTGCGTTGAGCATGAGCAGGTCAGCTTCGCCAACGAGCTTCTTCTGCTCGTCGGTGAGCTCCACGCGGTGCTCGGAAACGGGCTCTGCCGGGTACTCGAGGGAGAGCAGGCCGGTGGAGGTGAGCTTGCCGTCGGTCAGCGCGAAGGTTTCCAGCTTTGCCACGTGGGGGCGGCCCAGACCTGCGGGCTGCTGTGCGGGCAGTTCCTGGGTGAGGATCAGGTCGGTGAGCTGGCCGTCTTCGCCGTAGACGCGCTTGGTGCCCAGTGCGGACACGCCGGAGGTCTGCAGCCATGCGTTAGCCCATGCCTGCATGTCGCGGCCGGACACCTCGTTGAGTACCTGCAGGAAGTCGTTCAGGGAGGTGTTGCCCCACTCGAAGCGCTTGAAGTACACGCGTGCTGCCTCGATGAAGGTGTCGAAGCCGACGTAGGCGACCAGCTGCTTGAGCACGGATGCGCCCTTTGCGTAGGTGATGCCGTCGAAGTTCTGCGATGCTGCTTCCAGGTGGGGGATGTCAGCGACGATGGGGTGGGTGGTGGGCAGCTGGTCCTGCATGTATGCCCATGCCTTGCGGTTGTTCGCGAAGGTGACCCATGCGTCGTTGAAGTTGTTGGCTTCCTTGGCGCCGAGGGTGCCCATGAAGTCTGCGAAGGATTCCTTGAGCCACAGGTCGTCCCACCACTTCATGGTGACGAGGTCGCCGAACCACATGTGCGCCATTTCGTGGCAGATGGTGTTGGTGCGGCCTTCGAGGTCGTCCTCGGTTGCGCCGGAGACGAAGATGTAGTCTTCGGTGAAGGTGACCAGACCGGGGTTCTCCATTGCGCCGATGTTGTATTCGGGCACGAATGCCTGCTCGTACTTGGGATACGGGTAGGGGTAGTCGAAGAGGTCCTGGAAGAAGTCCAGGCCGTTTTCGGTGACCTTGAAGATGTGGTCGTAGTCGAAGTGCGGCTTGAGGGACTGGCGGCAGTATACGACCAGGGGGATGTCACCGCTGTTGACCTTGCTCTTGGGCTTGTAGGTGGTGGTTGCGGTGAAGTATTCGCCGGCAACGATTGCGGTGATGTAGGTGGAGATCTTTGCGGTGGGGGAGAAGACTCGCTTGGTGATGGAGTCGTCGGTGGGGTCTACGACCTGGCTTTCGAGTACGCCGTTGGAGCTGACGACCCAGTCCTTGGGTGCGGTGATGCGGAAGTTGAAGACTGCCTTCAGGTCGGGCTGCTCGAAGTTCGGGAAGACTCGGCGGCAGTCGGAGGGCTCGTACTGGGTGTACAGGTAGACGCGACCGTCGGAGGGGTCGAAGTAGCGGTGCATACCTTCGCCGGAGCGGGAGTAGTAGGAGCGACCGTGGATGGTGAGCACGTTTTCTGCCTGCAGGTTGGGCAGGGTGATGCGTGCGCCGTTGACGACATCAGCCAGGGTCAGTTCGGTGCCGTTGAGCTTAACGGAGTCGACGCTGTGGTGGATGTAGTCGATGAAGGTTTCTGCACCGGGGGTGTTGCAGGAGCATCGGACGGTGGTGACGGTGGGGTAGGACTCGAATTCGGGGTCCTTGGCGTTAGTCAGGTCGACATGCACGTCGTAGGTGTCGACACTGATGAGAGCCGAACGTTCTGCGGCTTCTTCGCGGGAGAGGTTCTCATTATTCATGCTCTTTATTCTAGTCGTTATGACCGAAAATATGGCAGTTGAGTGGGCGTGCCGGTCATATTACTCACGGTGCGAGAAGATCACCCGGGGTGTGGGGAACCAACCAACCTCGAATGTGTGACACAGAACATACTCTTTCGATTTGCGGAGTGCCCAGAAAGCCCGTATAGTATTACGTGTTGCTTCGAACGGCACCGAAAGGAAAACGTTCGAAAGTCACCTGCGCGGGTGGCGGAATAGGCAGACGCGCTAGCTTGAGGTGCTAGTCC
>ERZ1674149.174-NODE-174-length-19515-cov-17.884430_pt1 | contig 19515 bp, 18 predicted proteins | sample MGYA00581311_ERZ1674149 | MGnify/ENA primary metagenome ERZ1674149 (study PRJEB41354, sample SAMEA4873312) | human saliva metagenome | biome: human-associated habitat [ENVO:00009003]; feature: mouth environment [ENVO:08000002]; material: saliva material...
AGGCCGTCTGAAAATCTTTCAGACGGCCTTTATTGTTTCAAGCAACTACATCAACTCAGCCTTTTGGCTTGATTTATTTGCCGACTGACCCAAGCTGAAATCTCCCTATCATTTTCAATCGGCATCTAATCTTAATAACTCAAAAGCTAACAGCTTGTACTCTTGGTAATTAAAGTTAACTCTCCCTCAATATCTATCTACCATCACTATCGGAAACCTTCTCTCTAAAGTAATGAAGTTCGCAAGGTAGATCCAATATAGCAACCTGTCTTCCTATGCAAATTTTCACATTAGTTTGCAAAATTTGTATAAAAACTGTATTACGTTATAATTGGTTTTATTCGAATCCGTTTTTAATTCACCTGAAAACGAACAGATAAATGCAAATTAACTGGAGAATATCTATGAACAAACTACTCATTCTATGCTCAACATTAGCGCTTTCTGCCTGTGTTGTCCCACATCCTTATACCTCAACCGAATATCAAAAATATAAACAAAGTGATTTGAAAGTACCAAACCAACCTTATCCTATACGTTTAGAGGGAGAGTTCGAGCGTAATGGTAAGCCTTTCCCTAAAGTAAATCCGGCTCTAACAAAAGCTGCCAAAATTGCACTAAACGGAACAAAGATTGTAACAGTAGACCCGCAAGCCCAAAACAGCCTGAAAATCCATGCCAACAATATCGCCGATATTGGTGGTGCAGTAGGTAACGGTATAAAAACAGGTCTGACTTTCGGATTAGCAGGCAGTACAGTTCAGGATTACTATCAATTCTACTGTAGCTACTCAGATGGCAAAAAAGAATTAAACCGTTCCGAATTTAATCACGCTATTGTGACTACTATTGGTTTAACCTCCACACCAAAAGAGCTGACTCCCCATAGCAATCTGGATCAGGCATTTATCTCTGTAACTAAAGATATTGTTGTTAATTGCTTAGGCGACTTGCAAAACAAAGGTTTCTTGTTACCTGAAGCGGCCAATACCAATGCCGGCAGCAACTGAAATTTCTGAAGATGTTGCCAAAGCTGCCATTATGAAACTGAATATGGCAACTCCAGGTCAATGTTCCAAAGCTCATCCCTAAAACAATCCTTACTTGATATAAAAAGGCCGTCTGAAAATCTTTCAGACGGCCTTTTCCTTATTCAAATCCAATTCCTACTCTCTATTCCGTTCATTCCAAAAGTAACGCCATACAAAGCATGGAAAGGCAAAAATCAGGTAGAGGCAAACCACGGTTGCGTAAAACTCCCAATCTTGGGCATGCACGGCACCGGCGCGCGATTCGAGGATATAGGCGAGAATCGCGGTAAGAAGGAAGCCCGCCAGCAATTCGATCAAGTGATGGCCGATGTGTTTGCGTTTCAGGGCGATGATGCCGAAAAATTTGGTGGTAATAAAGGGGGCGTTGGCAAAGATAAGTGCCAACAGCAAAAGAATGTACATGGATGCGGTCATGGTGGTCTTTCTGTTTTCAGACGGCCTGTGTGTGATTTTAACATGTTGAACGGGCATTCTTGCCCATTATTATCCGTGGAATATTCAATATCTTGATGATGCCCCCTTGATGATTGTTCAAAGGCTTGAGGCCGTCTGACCTTTGGGTATATTTCATCCGAATGCGAATCCTAACAAAAACGGCGACTTTGGAACAGCCGCCGTTGGTTTTGTTTGAAGCTTACAGGGTATTTATCAATGCTTTGGCACACCAGTCGATAACGGTTTGCGGCATGATACCCCACAGGAGCAGCAGGAAGGCATTGACCGTCAGGACAAATTTGGCGGCATAGTTGCTGCCGACCGGCTGATCATGGTCAGGCGCATCGAAGTAGATGACTTTGACCACACGCAGGTAGTAGAACGCGCCAATCAGGGACATGATGACGGCAAACACTGACAACCAAACATAGCCTTGTTTCAAGAGCGCCATAATCATGCCGAACTTGGCGTAGAAGCCCATCAGCGGCGGAATACCTGCCATGGAGAACATGGACAGCAACATCAGGAAGGCAAACCATGCATGGCGTTGGTTAAGACCCGCGAGGTCTTTAATGTTTTCGCACTCAATATCTTTGGTGGACAATACCATCAAAACACCGAAGCTGACTGTCGCCATCAAAGCATAGGTAATGGCGTAATACAAACCTGCGGTAAAGCCGACCGCGCCTGCCATAAACGCCAACAGGATAAAGCCCATGTGCGATACGGTGGAATAGGCAAGCATACGTTTGATATTGGTTTGCATGATGGCAGCAAGGTTACCGACCACCAAAGAAGCAACGGCAAGGATGGCCAACATCGGCGCCCAGTCTGAACGTATGGTATCCATACCGGTAACAAGGATACGGAACGCAAAGACAACAGCGGCAATTTTCGGAGCCGTACCCACAAAGGCGGCAACAGAGGTCGGCGCGCCATCGTACACATCGGGTATCCACATATGGAATGGAACCGCACCCAATTTAAATGCAATGGCGACCACAATAAACACCATACCCAATTTCAACAACCATTCATTGGCCTGCTCATTGAAAGCGGAAGCCAAGACGGAAGCAAAATCAAGGGAACCGGTGGCGCCGTAAACCATGGAAATACCATAGAGCAGCAAACCGGAGGCCAACGCGCCCAATACGAAGTATTTCAACGCAGCTTCGGCAGAGCGGCCGGAATCACGGCGCAGGGCAATCATGGCGTACAGCGACAAAGACAACAGCTCCAAACCGATATACGCGGTCAAGAAATGTGCCGAGCTGACCATGACGCTCATACCCAACAGGGCAAACAGCGACAGAGTGTAAAACTCGCCTTTGAAGATTTGGCGGTCTTGGTTGTACGGTTTACTGTAAATAAACAGACCGAACGTCAGCGCATACAGCACCAGTTTTGCCAAACGGGACATGCCGTCTGCAATATACATACCGTGAAAGGCATCGACACTGCCCTGCTCCCATACTGCCAATTGGGTGACGGCCACAATAATGACCGTTCCCAAACTCATCAGATGGGTCAAATAGCGGTTTTTATCGCAAATCCACAAGTCTGCCAGCAATACGACACCCAATAGCGCAAACAGCACGATTTCGGGCATGGCGGGCATTAAATTCAAATCAGACCAGTTCATTTACACACCTCAAATCTTGCTTTGTGCCACATGGGCAATCAAATCGTTTGCCGCTTGATGCACCACTTCGATAAACGCTTGCGGATACAGACCCATGCCCAATACAGCAACCGCCAAAATCGCCAAAATCGCAAATTCGCGGCAATTGATGTCTTTCATTTCGGCAACGTGCGGATTGTGGATCGCACCAAAAATAACGCGTTTGTACATCCACAGGGTATAAGATGCACCGTAAATCAAGGTCATAGCAGCCAAAGCGCCTACCCAGAAATTCACTTTAACCGCACCCATAATCACCATAAACTCGCCCACGAAGCCGGAAGTCGCAGGCAGACCGGCATTGGCCATACCGAACAACATCATAAACGCCGCAAACTTAGGCATCACATTGACCACGCCACCATAATCGGCAATATTGCGGGTATGCAGGCGGTCGTACATCACGCCGATACACATAAACATCGCGGCAGACACAAAACCGTGGGAAATCATTTGAATGATTGCGCCTTTCAATGCCCAGTCATTCAATTGGCCGTTCACAAACAGGAACATGCCCAAAGTGACAAAACCCATATGGCTGATGGAAGAGTAGGCCACCAGTTTTTTCATATCGGTTTGCACCAAAGCCACCATACCGATATAAATCACGGCAATCAGGCTCAATACGATGATCACGGGGGCAAAATAGCGTGCCGCATCCGGCATAATCGGCAGGATAAAACGCAAGAAACCATACGCACCCAGTTTCAGCGTAATCGCCGCCAGCACCATCGAACCGCCGGTCGGCGCTTCAACGTGGGCATCCGGCAACCAAGTGTGCACAGGGAACATCGGCACTTTTATAGCAAATGACAGGAAGAACGCTATAAACAAAAGCTGTTGTACGCCCAATGGAATCTGCTTGATGTTTTGGAAATCGACAATAGAGAAGCTGCCTGTTTGATAGTACAGGTAAACCATGGCAACCAGCATCAAGAGCGAACCCATCAGCGTATAGAGGAACAGCTTGACCGACGCATAGACGCGGCGAGGACCGCCCCATACACCGATAATCAGGTACAGCGGAATCAGCCAACCCTCGAAGAACACATAAAACAGAATCGCATCCTGCGCGGCAAACGCACCGTTAATCAAACCCGACATCATCAGGAATGCCGCCATATACTGCGCCGGACGTTTCTGAATGACTTCCCAACCGGCCAATACCACCAACAGCGTAATAAACGCATTCAAGATGATAAAGAGCACTGAAATACCGTCCACACCCAATGCGTAGTTGATTTTCAGAAGCGGAATCCACTCGTGGAACTCGGTAAACTGATAGCCGCCGCTCAAACGGTCGAAACCGGTAAACAGGGGCAGCGTTACCAAGAAACCGGCAAGCGCACCCATGAAGGCAAGCACACGCGCCAGCGGCGCACGGCTGTCCTTACCGGTCGCCAAAACCAGCACACCTGCGGCGATGGGTATCCATATTGCCAAGCTGAGTAGGTAGTTGGGAAACATAGTGGTTAACCTGTGGTTAAAATAAAAAATATAGTTGTATGGGTTGGTTTCCAGACGACATTTCAGGAGGCCGTCTGAAAAAGATTGTGTATTTTGTGTACGGCAAAATCAAGAAAAATGTATATCTGCCGTCATTCTCTTATTCTGTTGCTGTCTCAAACCTTCTTTTCAGACAGCCTCAAACACTACCCTCTTTCTCAATCACCAGAATCCGCGCCTCGCCGCACGGATGGGCGACGTGTTCCGTGCCGATTCCTGCGTAGAAGATATCTCCGCTCTTCAAACGAACGATGTGTTCTTCGCCGTTTTCTCGGTAGTGCATCTCAACTTCGCCATCCATCACGGCAAACACTTCCTCGCCGTCGTTGATGTGCCATTTGTAGGGCTGGTTCGTCCAGTGCAGGCGTACGGTGGTGCCGTTCATATTGGCGATGTCGAGTGCGCCCCATGCGCGGGAAGCGGTAAATTTGGCGGAACAGATGGTTCGTGTGTCCGACATGGTTTTTTCTCGCCTCTATATTTCAGACAGCCTCTTCCCTATTTTTCTTGTCAAAACCGTTATCCGAAGATTTTGACTACGCCCCATCGGTACGGTTGGTGTCCATCTCAAGTTTAATGAACGCATCAATCATGCTGCGCCAAACTGCTTCTGCCACTTCGGGCGACAAACCGGCCTTTTCGGCATAAGCGCGGCGAGAGGCAATCACTTGAGCCACCCGTTCGGGCGCGGAAACCGCCTGCACATCGTTTTTAGGTTTCAAACGGCCGGCCTGCCGTACCAATTTCTGCCGGCGGGCGAGTAATTCGATTAATCCCTTATCCAAACCGTCGATGGCTTCGCGGACTTCGTCCAGGGTTTGCGGTAATTTGTCTTCAATCATTGTTGCTCAAATTTTCTTTTTCAGACGGCCCTATACACAAACTATAAACAGGCCGTCTGAAATCCCGCTTTTATCGGAACAATCCCCAGAAGGTCATGCCGAGCAATACCAATACACCGAATACCATAGCGGCGGCATAGGTATAGATGAAGCCGGTTTGGACTTTGCGTACCTGCGCGGCAATCGCGCCGACCAGTTTGGCAGAGCCGTTGACGATACCGTTGTCGATAATGGCAGTATCGCCGACTTTCCAGAAGAAAGTACCCAATGCACGCGTGCCTTTGGCAAAGACGTTGAAATACAGGGCGTCGAGGTAGTATTTGTTTTCAAACAAAACGTAAACCGGACGGAACGCCTGTGCAATTTTCGCAGGCAGGTGCGGCAGTTTGACGTACAAGAGCCATGCGCTCAATACGCCTGCGATAGCGAGGTAAAGTACGGGCGAATGCAGGCTGTGCGATACCATTGCCAATGCGCCGTGGAACTCTTCCTTCATGATGTGCATGGTCGGATGCGCGTCGGCGTTGACGAAAATCACGTCTTTGAAGAAATCGCCGTAAAGCATAGGCTCGATGGCAACATAGCCGATGATGACGGACGGAATGGCCAGCAAAATCAAAGGCAGGGTAACGACCAGCGGGCTTTCGTGCGGATTGTCGTTTTTGCCCAAGCCGTGATGCTCTTCGCCATGATGATCGTCATGATGCTCAGGCAGGCTGCGCCATTTCTCTTCGCCGTGGAACACCATGAAGTATTGGCGGAACGCGTAAAACGCGGTAACAAACACGCTGGCGAGGACGGCAAAATAGGCAAAGCCGCTGCCCGGCAGGGTGCTGTATTTCGCTGCTTCGATAATCGAATCTTTAGAGTAGAAGCCGGAGAAGAACGGCGTACCGATTAGCGACAAGTTACCGATCAGCATGGTCAGCCAAGTAATCGGCATGTATTTTTTCAGGTTGCCCATGTGGCGCATGTCTTGGTCGTGGTGCATACCGATAATGGCGCTACCTGCCGCCAAGAACAGCAAGGCTTTAAAGAAAGCGTGGGTCATCACATGGAACATCGCCACGGAATAGGCGGACGCGCCAAGAGCCACGGTCATATAGCCCAGTTGCGACAGGGTGGAATACGCAACCACACGTTTGATGTCGTTTTGAATCACGCCCAAGAAACCCATAAACAGGGCAGTAATCGCACCGATTACCATAATGACAGACAGCGCAGTGCTGCTCATCTCATAAATCGGCGACATGCGCGATACCATGAACAGACCGGCGGTAACCATGGTTGCGGCGTGAATCAACGCGGAAATCGGTGTCGGGCCTTCCATCGAATCAGGCAGCCAGACGTGCAGCGGGAATTGCGCCGATTTACCCATCGCACCGACAAACAGGAGCAAACAGGTTACAGTAATCAAAGACCATTCCACACCGGGGAACAGTTGGATGGTGGCATTTTGTACGTTGGGCAGATAGGCGAATACATCTTGATAGCGCAGACTGCCGCCGAAATAGGCAAGCACCAAGCCGATACCGAGCAAAAAGCCGAAGTCGCCGACACGGTTGATCAAAAAGGCTTTCAAGTTGGCAAATGTTGCGCTCGGACGTTTGAAATAGAAACCGATCAAAAGGTACGACACCAAGCCCACCGCTTCCCAGCCGAAGAAGAGCTGGATGAAGTTGTTGCTCATAATCAGCATCAACATGCTGAAAGTAAACAAAGAAATATAGCTGAAGAAGCGTTGGTAGCCGACTTTTTCATCGTGCATATAGCCGATGGTATAGATATGCACCATCAACGACACGCCGGTGACCACGACCATCATCATCGCCGTCATCGTATCGACCAAGAAGCCGACGGAGAAATCCAAGCCGCCCATCGTCAGCCAGGTATAGACGTTCTCGTCAAACTTGGTACGGCTGCCATTGAGGAATCCCCACAGCACATAAGCCGACAGCAAGGCGGACACCGCCACACCGAGTATCGTAACCGTATGCGCACCGGCACGTCCGATTTTGTTGCCGAACAAACCCGCAATCAGCGAGCCTGCCAAAGGCACAAGGGCAATTACCAAATATAAAGTCATGTCGTTCATGATTACCCTTTCAACTCATCCAAATCGGCAACGTTGATTGTTTTTCTGTTACGGTACACCAATACCATAATCGCCAAACCGATGGCGGATTCGGCAGCGGCAACGGTCAGTACGAAGAATACGAAAATCTGTCCGGCAGTATCGCCCAAATATTGGGAGAAAGCGATAAAGTTGAAGTTCACCGCCAAGAGCATCAGCTCGATGGACATCAGCAATACCAGCACGTTTTTGCGGTTCATAAAGATACCCATTGCGCTGATACCGAACAGGAGCGCACCCAATACCAGATAATGCGTCAAGGTAATCATGCTTTGCCCTCCCCTTCCGGCTTGAGGCCGTCTGAAACTTCGCTCTCTTCGGCAGATTCGACTTGCGGTTTGACCGCTTCCATTTTCACCAAGCGCATACGGCCTTGATCGGCGCGTACTTTAACTTGGTCTGCAGGGTCCATACGTTTCGGATTGAAAGTTGTGCGGTGAACCAGTGCAATCGCGGCCACCATACCCAACAGCAGCAATACCGCCGCCAACTCAAACGGCAACAGGTAGTCAGTATAAATACGGCTGCCCAAATCGCGGATATTGTTGTAATCGGCCGGAATGTCTTTCATCAGACCAAATGCGGCCAGGTCGGTTTTCGGGTTGACCAAAATCAGGATCAGGGCAACCGCCAACAATGTGCCGACCACACCGGCAACCGGCGCATGACGCCAGAAACCGGCGCGCATGGCTTCGATGTCGATATTCAGCATCATCACGACGAACAGGAACAACACCATCACGGCGCCGACGTAAACCACCACCAGCGTCACACCCAAGAATTCGGCCTGCATCAGCATCCAAATCATCGCGCTCACACAGAAGGTCAGCACCAGATGCAAAGCGGCATGCACGGGGTTTTTAGCAGTAACGGTACGAACCGCACCGTACAAAACGATGGCGGCAAGGATATAGAACAGAATCGCGGAAAAAGTCATTCGTCTGCTCCTTAACGATACGGCGCGTCAGCGGCTTTGCGTTTGGCGATTTCGGGTTCGTATTTGTCGCCAATGGCCAAAAGAATCGGCTTGGTCATGTGCAAGTCGCCTTTTTTCTCGCCGTGGTATTCAAAAATATGGGTTTCCACAATCGCATCGGTCGGGCAGGCCTCTTCGCAGAAACCGCAGAAGATGCACTTGGTCAGGTCGATGTCGTAACGCTTGGTGCGGCGGGTGCCGTCTTCGCGTTCTTCCGATTCGATGTTAATCGCCATTGCCGGACAAACTGCCTCACACAATTTACACGCAATACAGCGCTCTTCGCCGTTCGGATAACGGCGTTGCGCGTGCAGGCCGCGGAAACGCACAGATTGCGGCGTTTTCTCTTCGGGGAAATAAATCGTGTCTTTGCGGGCAAAAAAGTTTTTGAACGTTACGCCCAAGCCTTTTACCAATTCGCCAAGCAGAAAGGTTTTTACTAAGTTAGCCATATTTATGTTCCCTCAAAACAGGGATTTCGTTAGGTATTCAAAATCGCTTTGTTCAGACGGCCTCAAGATGCCGTCTGAAACTTATTTCCACAAGTTCAGCGGTGAAATCATCCACACGCCCAAAATCACGATGTAGGCAAAGCCGATCGGAATCAGCACTTTCCAGCCCAAACGCATGATTTGGTCGTAACGGTAGCGCGGGAAGGTGGCACGGATCCACAGATACCAGTACAACACTGCCGCCATTTTCACGAACATCCAGAATGCGGAAGGTGTACCGATAAAGCCCCAGCTTTGCGGGAACGGAGACAACCAGCCGCCGAGGAACATCAGTGATGTCAGCGCGGCAATCAGAATCATGAAAATGTATTCGGCAAGGAAGAACAGCGCGAATGCGAAGCCGGAGTATTCGACGTGGTGACCGGCAACGATTTCAGACTCACCCTCTGCCACGTCAAACGGCGCGCGGTTGGTTTCGGCAACGGCGGAAATCAGATAGACAATGAAGATGGGGAAGAGCGGCAGCCAGTTCCAAGAGAATACCGAACCGCCGGCAATACCTTTGGCTTGTGCGGCAACGATGTCGGAGAAGTTCATGCTGCCCGATACCATCACAACGCACACCAGCGCGGCACTCATGGCAATCTCGTAGGAAATGCTTTGCGCGGAGGCACGCATTGCGCCCAAGAACGAATATTTGGAGTTGGAAGCCCAGCCCGCGATGATCACGCCGTAAACCGACAGTGAGGTAATCATCAGGATGTACAAAAGGCCGATATTGATATTGGTCAGCACCCATTCTTCGTTGAACGGAATCACCGCCCATGCCGCGAAAGACGGGGCGAGCGACATAATCGGGCCGATATAGAACAGGGCCTTGTTTGACAGCTTCGGACGGGTTACTTCTTTAAACAAGAGTTTGAACACATCGGCAAACGGCTGAATCAGACCCCACGGGCCGGTCACGTTCGGGCCGACGCGAAGCTGCATAAAGCCGATGACTTTACGTTCGAAATATGTCAGGTAGGCAACGGTCAGAATCAGCGGAATCAGGATAATCACGATTTTGACGATGACGGATACCACCAAGCCTACGGTGATACCCAAATCGCCCAGACCGAGCGTTGCGGCAAAGAGGTTTTGGAACCATTCTTGCATGATCAAGCTCCCGCCAGTTCAATAGTGTCCATCAACGCACCCAGCGCGGCATTTTCGGTATGCAGCGGCAGATGCACCACGTTTTCAGGCAAACCGGCATCGGCTTTGACAGCAACCGATACGCTTGCGCCGTTTTGTTTGGCGACAGCGGTTTGTCCGTCCTGCAGGCCCAAGCGTGCCAAAGTATTTGGATTTACACGCGCGGCGGGCACAGCGGCATGGCTGGTTTCTTGCAACGGTGCGGAACGGCGCACGATAGAATCGGTGTGATAAATACCGACGCCGCCGACACGGACGAGGCGGTCTGAGGCCGTCTGAACGCCCTCCCCTGTCCATGTGCTGCGGTTGTCCAGTTTGGACGGCAGGCTTTCCGCATCCAGCGCATCTTTCAGAATCGCGGCGGTATCGTGGTATTCAAAACCTTGCAGGTCAAACAGGTTGCCCAATACGCGCAACACTTTCCACATCGGACGCGAATCGCCGAAGCCTTGTACCACGCCGTGGAAAGATTGCAGACGGCCTTCCATATTGATGAAGCTGCCTGATGTTTCGGTAAACGGCGCAATCGGCAACAATACGTCGCACACGTCCAACAGCGTTTCGCTGACAAACGGTGTAAACGCCATCACGCTTTTCGCCTGTTTCAACGCGGCTACGGCTTTTGCGCCGTCAACCGTATCGATTTCAGGCTCGACGTTGAGCAGCAAGACTGCCTGTTTCGGCGCGTTTGCCATTTCGGCAACGCTCTCGCCGGAGTTTACATTCAAGACATCCGCACCAACGCTGTTGGCGGCTTGCGGCAAAATGCCCAGCACTGCGCCAGTCGCATCTGCCAGCTCTTGCGCGGCGGCATAAATAGCGGCGTAATCAGGATGGTTTTGCACTTCCGCGCCCAAAATCACTGCTGCTTTTTCAGCGTTTTTCAGGCTGGCGGTAACGGCGTGTTCCGCATTGGCAGACAGGTTTTTCAGACGGCCTGCCCACTCGTCGGGATGCACCGCTTCTTGAGACAGAAGCGGCATAAACAATTCTTCTTTACTGCTGGCCAATACGCTCAAGGCCATACGGTCTTTGGCGGCACGGCGCAGGCGGGCGGTCAGGAGCGGCTGTTCTTTGCGCAAGTTCGCACCGACCACCAATACGGCATCGTTGTCAGCCAAAGATTCAATGCTTTGTCCCAACCATTGCGCACCTTTAAGGCCGTCTGAAAGACGTTTGTCTTGTTGGCGCAAACGGGTGGCAAAGTTTTTAACGCCCAAGCCGTCGGCAAGTTTTTTGGCCAGATACAGCTCTTCAACCGTATTCATCGGGTTCGCCCAAACGCCGACTTGGTTTTGGTTGCCGTCTTTGGCAATACATTCAATCGCGCTGCGGACATATTCCAACGCGGTTTTCCAATCCACGTCCATCCACTCGCCGCCCTGTTTGATTTTCGGGTTTTTCAGACGGCTTTCGTGATACAGGCCTTCGTAGGCGAAACGGTCGCGGTCGGACAGCCAGCATTCGTTGATGGCTTCGTTTTCCAACGGCAACACGCGGCGGACAGTATGATCTTTGGTTTGTACAATCAGGTTGCTGCCCAAAGCGTCATGGGCGGAAACGGATTTGCGGCGGTTTAATTCCCAAGTACGCGCGTTGAAGCGGAACGGTTTGCTGGTCAATGCGCCGACAGGACACAAATCGATGACGTTGCCTGACAATTCGGTTTCCACTGCTTTGCCGATAAAAGGCATGATTTCGGAATGTTCGCCGCGGTTGGCCATGGCGATTTCTTGCACGCCGGCGATTTCTTCAGTGAAACGAACGCAACGGGTACAGTGGATACAACGGCTCATTTCCTCGGCGGAAATCAAAGGACCCATGTCTTTGCCGACGACGGAACGTTTTTCTTCGGTATAACGGCTGGTAGTTTTGCCGTAGCCCATCGCCAAATCCTGCAACTGGCATTCGCCGCCTTGGTCGCAGGTCGGACAATCAAGCGGATGGTTGATGAGCAGAAACTCCATCACACCTTCTTGCGCCTCTCGGGCTTTTGCCGAATGCGTACGCACAATCATGCCGTCTGTAACCGGCGTGGCACAGGCGGGCAGAGGTTTGGGGGCTTTTTCCACGTCCACCAAACACATACGGCAGTTGGCGGCGATGGAAAGTTTTTTGTGGTAACAGAAATGCGGGATATAAGTACCGAGCTTGTGCGCGGCTTCAATCACCGTCGCGCCCTGCTCCACAGATACCTGTTTGCCGTCGATTTCGATTTGTAACATGGTTCGTTCCTAGTTACGGGTATTTAATAAATAATTCTTTTAGAGGCCGTCTGAAAACTTAGCACCACTTATTCGGTTTCATCGGTCCGCCGTGTTCGATGTAATGCACAAACTCATCACGGAAATGCTTGGTAAAGCTGCGGACAGGGAAGACGGCGGCATCAGCGAGGGCGCAGATGGTGCGGCCTGCCATTTGGTTGCCGACAGAATCCAACAAATCCAAGTCTTCCATGCGGCCTTTGCCTTCTACGATGCGGTGGACGATGCGGTAGAGCCAGCCCGTACCTTCTCGGCAAGGCGTACATTGGCCGCAAGACTCGTCGTAGTAGAAGTAGCTCAGGCGCTCAAGGGCTTTCACCATGCACACGTCTTCGTCCATCACAATAATCGCGCCGGAACCGAGCATCGAGCCGGCTTTGGAAATCGAGTCGTAGTCCATATTGGTCTGCATCATGATGTCGGCAGGCAATACGGGCGCGGACGAACCACCGGGGATAACGGCTTTGAGTTTTTTGCCGCCGCGCATACCGCCCGCCATTTTCAGGACTTCGGCAAACGGCGTACCCAATGGCACTTCATAGTTGCCCGGACGCTCGACATGACCGGAAATACAGAACAATTTGGTACCGCCTGCATTCGGAATACCTTTGTCGGCAAACGCCTGTCCACCGTCACGGATAATGAATGGGACGGAGGAGAACGTTTCGGTATTGTTGATGGTGGTCGGTTTGCCGTACAGGCCGAACGAAGCAGGAAATGGCGGTTTGAAGCGCGGCTGGCCTTTTTTACCTTCCAACGATTCGAGCAATGCGGTTTCTTCGCCGCAAATATATGCGCCGTAGCCGTGGTGGGCGAAAAGTTCAAATTCAAAATCCGAACCCAAAATATTTTTACCCAAAAAGCCTGCGGCGCGCGCCTGCTCCAAAGCGGCTTCAAAACGTTGGTAGCCTTCGAAAATTTCGCCGTGGATATAGTTGTAGCCGGCTTTCGCACCCATCGCGTAACCGGCAATAATCATGCCTTCAATCAGGGCATGAGGATTGAACATGATGATGTCGCGGTCTTTAAATGTACCCGGCTCGCCTTCGTCGGTGTTACAAACCACATATTTTTCGCCCGGGAAGGAACGGGGCATAAAGCTCCATTTCAAGCCGGTCGGGAAGCCCGCACCGCCACGACCGCGCAAACCGGAGGTTTTGACTTCGTCAATCACATCGGTTTGCGAGATGTTTTCGGACAGGATTTTACGCAGGGCGGTATAACCGCCACGTTTGACGTATTCGTCCAATGTCCAGCAATCGGGATTGGCGGTATCCACTTGGTCAAAAATCACGCCTGATTGGTAAATAGCCATTTTTGGTGTGCCTGTTCGTTTTCGTATCGGTTGCAGCCGTTGTTTTCAGACGGCCTTTTATTTCAGTTCGGCAAGTTTCTTGTCAATCGCTTCTTCGGTCATAAAGCTGCACATGCTGTGGTTGTTGACCAGCATGACCGGTGCGTCGCCACATGCGCCCATGCATTCACCTTCGACAAGGGTAAATTTGCCGTCGGGCGTGGTTTCGCCGTAGCCGATACCGAGTTTTTTCTTCAGATATTCGCCGGTATCCATGCCGCCGCGCAGGGCGCAGGGCAGGTTGGTGCAGACGGTCAGTTTGTATTTGCCGACAGGCTCGAGGTCGTACATATTGTAGAAAGTAGCGACTTCGTAGGCTTGTGCAGGCGAGATGCCGATATAGTCTGCGACAAAGGCGATGGTTTCGGGAGCGAGCCAGCCTTTTTCGGTCTGAGCAATACGCAATGCGCCCATAATGGCAGAGCGACGTTGGTCGGCAGGATATTTTGCCAACTCAATATCAATTTGTTTTAAGGATTCTGCGGATAACATTATCGGTCAACCTCCCCGAATACGATGTCCTGCGTACCGATGATGGCAACGACGTCGGCGAGCATGTGGCCTTTTGCCATTTCGTCCATGCCTTGCAGGTGGGCGAAGCCGGGTGCGCGGATTTTCAGGCGGTAGGGTTTGTTCGCGCCGTCTGAAATGATATAAACGCCGAACTCGCCTTTCGGATGTTCGACAGCGGTGTAGGTCTCGCCCTCGGGAACGTGCATACCCTCGGTGAAGAGTTTGAAATGGTGAATCAGGTCTTCCATACCTGTTTTCATTTCGGTACGTTTGGGCGGAGCGAATTTGTGGTTTGTGGTAATGACCGGACCCGGATTGACACGCAACCACTCGGAGCATTGTTTAATGATGCGTACGGATTGGCGCATTTCTTCCATACGGCAGAGGTAACGGTCGTAGCAGTCGCCGTTGACGCCGACGGGAATGTCGAAATCCATTTTGTCGTACACTTCGTAAGGCTGTTTCTTACGCACATCCCATTCCACGCCGGAACCGCGCAACATGACGCCGGTAAAGCCTTTTTGCATGGCGCGCTCGGGAGAGACGACGCCGATGCCGACGGTACGCTGTTTCCAAATGCGGTTGTCAGTCAGGAGGGTTTCGAGTGTATCGATGTTTTTTGGGAAACGTTCGCAGAAGGCGTCGATGAAGTCGAGCATGGTGCCTTCACGGGATTCGTTAAGCTGCTTCAATACTTTGGCATTGCGGAATTTGCTGCTCTCGTATTTGGGCATGAAATCGGGCAGGTCGCGGTAAACGCCGCCGGGACGGAAGTAGGCGGCGTGCATACGTGCGCCGGACACGGCTTCGTACAAGTCCATCAGCTCTTCGCGGTCGCGGAAGGCGTAAAGGATGGCGGTCATCGCGCCGATGTCGAAAGCGTGCGAACCGATGCCCATCAAGTGATTGAGGATGCGCGTTACTTCGGCGAACATCACGCGGATGTATTGGGCGCGGATAGGTACATCGATACCGGCAAGTTTTTCTACTGCCAAGCAATACGCCTGCTCGTTAACCATCATGGAAACATAGTCCAAGCGGTCCATATAGGGCAGGGCTTGCAGATAGGTTTTGGTTTCAGCCAGTTTTTCAGTACCGCGGTGCAGGAGGCCGATATGCGGGTCGGCACGGACGATTTGTTCGCCGTCCAACTCCAAAATCATACGCAATACGCCGTGCGCCGCAGGGTGTTGCGGACCGAAGTTGATGGTGTAGTTTCTTAATTTATTGGCCACCGTAATTCTCCTCACGGACGATACGCGGCGTGATCTCGCGCGGCTCAATGGTAACAGGTTGATAAATCACGCGTTTTTGCTCTTCGTCGTAACGCATTTCGACATAGCCGGAAATCGGGAAGTCTTTGCGGAACGGATGTCCAACAAAGCCGTAATCAGTCAGGATGCGGCGCAGGTCGGGATGGTTGTTGAACATGATGCCGTACATATCGAAGGCTTCGCGTTCGTACCAATCCGCGCTGTTGTAAATATCGACTACGGATTCGACCACGGGGAAGTCGTCGTCTGAAACCCAGACGCGTACGCGGATGCGTTGATTGTTTTTAATGGAAAGCAGCTGGCTGACGACGGCAAAGCGTTTGCCCTGCCATACTTCGTTTTTGTAAGTGCTGTAATCGACGCCGCATAAGTCAACCAGAAGCTCGAAATGCAAATCTTCATGGTCGCGCAATGCGGTCATGACTGAAATATAGTGTTCGGGCAGACACTCGACGGTAATCTCGCCCAAAGCGGAAATGACTTTGCTTGCCTGCTCGCCGAGCACGCCGACGACGGTCTCGTATAAGTTTTGAATGCTTGCCATATCGTCCTCTCCTTACTCGTCACGCGCGATGGTGGAAGTGCGCTTGATTTTTTGCTGGAGCTGAATCAGGCCGTAAATCAGGGCTTCCGCAGTCGGCGGACAACCCGGCACATAAACGTCTACCGGCACGACGCGGTCGGCACCGCGCACGACGGAATAAGAATAGTGGTAATAGCCGCCGCCGTTGGCACACGAGCCCATAGACAACACCCAGCGCGGTTCGGCGAGCTGGTCGTACACGCGGCGCAGTGCGGGCGCCATTTTGTTGGTGAGTGTACCCGCCACAATCATCAGGTCGGCCTGACGGGGGGACGGACGGAAAATGATACCGAAACGGTCAAGGTCATAACGCGCCATACCCGCGTGCATCATTTCCACGGCGCAACAGGCCAAACCGAAAGTAACCGGCCACAATGAACCGGTACGCATATAGTTCAGCACCGTATCCGCGCTGGTGGTGATGAAACCTTTTTTCAAAACGCCTTCTATTCCCATTCCAGCGCACCTTTTTTCCATTCGTAAACAAAGCCTACCGTCAAAACGACGATAAACACCAGCATAGACCAGAAGCCGTATGTACCCAATTCTTTAAATACCACTGCCCACGGCAGCATAAACGCGACCTCCAAATCGAAGAGGATAAAGAGGATGGCGACAAGGTAATAACGTACGTCGAACTTCATCCTTGCGTTTTCAAAGGCTTCGAAACCGCATTCGTAAGGCGCATCTTTCTCGGCGTAGTGGTGTTTCGGACCCAAAATCGTGCCGAGCAGGATAAACAGCACACCGGCCGCAAGGCCGACGAGGATGAATACGAGGACGGGAAAATAACTGGCCAACATGGTCGTACCTAACTGGTTGACAGACAAATCTTAAAAATAGATTACCATTTTATCGAATTTCAAAAGCCATTTAAAGGTAAATATCAGCAAATCAGCAAAAAAACCTCAATAAATTCAATAAAGTTATGAGAACAATTCTTATTCTTATTTAATATTTCCAAATTTTAATTTCGGTTTAATCATGTATCATTTCATTCGGATTCTCCGCCTATCCGATTTATGCCCCGAATCCGCCCTCTTTCCAATTCCCAATAAAACATGAGGCCGTCTGAAATAGATTATTTTCAGACGGCCTGCGTACATCACATCCATTTAAATGGAAAAATCAATCGACACCTTTGAGCATGCGGTTCAATACCGGGGCGAGTACCAACAGGATACCGCAGGTTACTGCGCCGATGGTGGCCAGCATCCAGTAGAAATCCAATGGCGACTTAGCATTGTAGTAGTCTTTAAACAACACTCCGCCCAAAGTAAAGCCGATGGACAATGCCAAGAAATTCAAAGCAACCATTTGTGTTTTAAACATGCTCGGTGCGATTTTGGTAGAAAACGACAGCGAAATCGGCGACAGCATCAGCTCGCCTATCGTAATCGCTAGCAACACCAGCATAAACACGATAATCGGCATCGGGGTTCCGGATGAAATATACGGAATAAAACTCAAATAAGAGACGCCGGTTACCAACATGGCCAGTGCAAACTTCAACGGCGTTTTAGGTTGGCGTTTGCCCATTTTCGTCCACACCGCCGCCATCACGCCGGAAAAGAGGACCACCCACATGGCCTGTATCGAATCTTTCCATGAAACAGGCACGGTAAAGCCGAAGAAAGTACGGTCCACCGTTTCGTCAAAATAGACCGTCGCAACGGTGTACACCTGAAACCAAACCGCCCAGAACATACAAATGGTCAAAAACAGCGGAATATAGGCCACAATATAGCGTTTATTGGCCGCTTCAACGTGGCTGCTGCCCAACAGGCGCGCGAAATAAGCGACGACGGTAACGATAACCACGCCCAAGAGCCAGCGGGAGAAGTTTTCAAGGGTGAGCGCGCCGGAAGCAATCACACTGCCCAACACCAAAACCAGCAACACGCCGACAGCCATGGCGGTCTGCACCTTTTCAGGGCGCAACGGATTGGGAACCGGCGTATGCGGCAGGTTTTTACGGCCGCGCGAATACCACAGCAGGCCGAATGCCATGCCGACGGCCGCCGCGCCGAAACCGTAATGGAAACCCATCCTGTCTTGCAAAATACCGGTCAACAACGGGCCTAAGAAGCCGCCGATATTGATGGAAATATAGAAAATAGAGAAACCGGCATCGCGCAATTCGCGCAGGTCTTCCCGTTCATACAAAGAACCGACCATCGAACCGGCAGACGATTTCACGCCGCCGCTGCCCAGCGCGATAAACACCAAGCCCAGCAGCAATCCCATCAAACCCGGCACAATCGCCAATAAAATATGGCCGGTCATCACGACGATGCCGGCGATAAACAGGGTACGCTCCGCACCCCAAATGCGGTCGGCCAACCACGCACCGAGAATGGTGGACAGGTAAACGCTGCCGCCGTACGCGCCGACAATGCCGCCGGCCAAGGCTTTATCCATACCCAAACCGCCTTGATTCGCGGTGTAATACAGATAAATCAGCAGGATGCCCTGCATACCGTAGAAGGAAAAACGCTCCCACAGCTCAATATGGAATAGGGTGGATAATTGCAAAGGATGGCCGAAGAAAGTTTTCTCGGCAGAAGACAGCTTTTGACCGGACATTTAATAAGTTCTCCTAATTATATTGGACAGGATCAGGCTTCAGACGGCCTATTGCACCTACCAATCATTTTTATAGAAACTATATATTACCGCCAATCTTTGCATTTGCAAAACATTAAAAAGCATATTTTTACAGAAAGATTAAGATTCGTATCTAAAAAGAACTCAATAGCTACATAACAAGGATATCGCGGCCATCTCCGTCATGCCCTACATATTCAAAAACCCATTAATTTTTAGATTTTCTATATTGTATTTTTCATGTGGCCGAAAACGGATATATTTACTGCGTTCGGTATTCCATTTAGGCTGATAAGACTTTAGAGTAGTTTCAGGCTGCCTGAAAACTATGTGATACAAATAACAGATAAAATAAAGCCCTACTTAAAAAAGTAGGGCTTAAAGAAATTGTTTATTTTTTGCCCCCACCAGATTTTCCGCTACCTGACGGGGGATTGTTACCACGTCCGCCGCCTGACGGATTACCTGTTTTGCTTGGCCAGTTTGGGTTACTGTTGCCTGTCTGATTATTTGCCATTATTGCTCCATTCTATACTTAAGTTTTCAGATACACGGACTTTTATTTCCGTTTCTATATTTTATAGATTTAGATTTTTTTTTCAATTTAATTTTTTCAGTAGTCGTAGGTATAGTTACTAACAAACA
>ERZ1674149.180-NODE-180-length-19053-cov-13.762185_pt1 | contig 19053 bp, 14 predicted proteins | sample MGYA00581311_ERZ1674149 | MGnify/ENA primary metagenome ERZ1674149 (study PRJEB41354, sample SAMEA4873312) | human saliva metagenome | biome: human-associated habitat [ENVO:00009003]; feature: mouth environment [ENVO:08000002]; material: saliva material...
GTAGGCAGTGCGATAGCTTCGTCAAGAGCGTTGGTGTGGAGCGACTGCGTGTGACCGAGTGCTGCACCCATAGCTTCGATACAGGTACGACCTACGTTGTTGAAGGGGTCCTGCTCGGTGAGCGACCAACCAGAGGTCTGGCTGTGCGTACGAAGCGCAAGGCTCTTGGGGTTCTCCGGGTTGAACTGACCGACGATCTTAGCCCAGAGGCAGCGTGCAGCACGCATCTTAGCGATCTCCATGAAGTGGTTCATCCCGATAGCCCAGAAGAAGGACAGACGAGGAGCGAACTTATCTACAGGGATACCAGCAGCGATACCAGCCTTGAGGTATTCGAGACCGTCAGCGAGCGTGTAAGCCATCTCGATGTCTGCCGTAGCACCAGCTTCCTGCATGTGGTAGCCAGAGATAGAGATCGAGTTGAACTTAGGCATGTTCTGCGACGTGTACTCGAAGATGTCAGCGATGATACGCATCGAGAATTCGGGTGGGTAGATGTAGGTGTTACGCACCATGAACTCCTTGAGGATATCGTTCTGGATCGTACCAGCCATCTCATCAAGCTTAGCACCCTGCTCGAGACCTGCGTTGATGTAGAATGCCATGACAGGAAGTACGGCACCGTTCATCGTCATCGAGACGGACATCTTGTTGAGGGGGATACCATCGAAGAGCACCTTCATATCCTCCAGCGAGCAGATCGATACCCCAGCCTTACCGACGTCACCGACTACACGAGGATGGTCAGCGTCGTACCCGCGGTGAGTAGCAAGGTCGAAGGCTACGGAAAGACCCTTCTGACCAGAGGCGAGGTTACGGCGATAGAAGGCATTAGACTCTTCAGCCGTAGAGAAGCCTGCATACTGACGGATCGTCCAAGGACGCATAGCGTACATACCGCTATAGGGACCGCGCAGGTAAGGAGGAATACCGGAAGCATAGTCGAGGTGTTCCATCCCTTCGAGGTCGTGCGCCGTGTAGACGGGCTTGACGAGGATCTGCTCGGCGGTACGCCATACGGAGCTGTTATCCTGCTTCGAAGCCCATTCGACGGGGCAAGTCTGGGCAAAGCCTGCAGACTTAATATCTATGTTCTTGAATTGTGGTTTCATTTCTTCTGTCTCCTTACCGATTAGTTAATACCAAGCTTCTGGTTGAACTGGCGGAGCGTTTCGAGGACGTTGCTCTTCACGTTGATGAAGTTCTCGATGCCGACAGCCTTGAGGTCGTCTGCACAAGCAGGAGCACCTGCTACGACGAACTCAGCGCGACCTGCGAGATACTTATACGCTTCAGGAGCGAACTCTGCATACTCATCATCGCTCGAGCAGAGGACGATGATCGAGGCACCTGCTGCGAGACCAGCGTCAACACCTTCCTGCACCGTAGCGAAGCCAAGGTTGTCGAGGACCTTGTAGCCAGCGCAAGCGAAGAAGTTACTGGAGAACTGAGAGCGAGCCAGACGCATCGCGAGGTTACCGATCGTGAGCATGAAGACCTTGATCTCCTTGCCGCTACGCTCAGTAGCCAGACGAAGAGCTTCGAATTCGGAAGCACCACGGTCGAAGTTCAGAGCTTCGATCGAAGGAGCACCGCAGCCGCAGCTGTGACCTCCTACTTCTACCTCAGCGACCTTCTGTGCAGCCGTTTCAGTGAAGTTGGGGAACTGGTTCGTGCCGAGGAAGATTTCCTTACGAGCAGCGACAGCAGCGTGACGCTTAGCGTTGCTGGCGTTGACCGCCTTCTGTACGCTACCTGCTTCGACAGCAGCAGCGAAGCCACCCTCTTCTTCTACAGCGAGGAAGAGCTTCCAAGCCTGCTCTGCGAGGGCGTTCGTCAGATGCTCGATATAGTAGGAGCCAGCAGCGGGGTCGATGACCTTGTCGAAGTGAGACTCTTCCTTGAGGAGGAGCTGCTGGTTGCGCGCGATACGTTCGGAGAAGTTGTCTGATTCCTGGTAGGTAACATCGAAGGGCTGTACCGTCAGAGAGTCTACACCGCCCAGGGTCGCTGACATCGCTTCGGTCTGTGTACGAAGGAGGTTAACGTGAGCATCGTAGATCGTCTTATTCCAGGTAGAGGTGACAGCGTGCATGTGGATCTTAGCTGCGTCACCCTTATACTGATCGCCGTAGGCACCGATGATCTCGGCCCAGAGCCAGCGTGCAGCACGGAACTTAGCCAGCTCCATGAAGTAGTTGGACCCTACGCCGAAGACGAACTTGATACGGCTCGTCAGCTCTTCGATGGAGTAGCCTGCTTCCGTGAGCTTGTCGATGAGCTCAGCACCCCAAGAGAGTGCATAGCCCAGCTCCTGGTAGATGTAGGCACCGGCATTATTGATGTTGAGGGCATTGACCGTGAGGACGCGGTACTTAGGCAGGGGGCAGATAGCATCAAGGAGCTGTGCGCACATAGCCACCCACTGGGGGTTAGAGATACCCTTGACGAGCTGCTTCTTGAAGGGGTCGAAGTTGATCGATCCCTTGCACTGTGCTACATCGGCTCCTACTTCGGTGAGATAAGCGGCCAGTTCGCCTGCGAGCTGAGCAGCTACAGAGATGCAGCAAGAGAAGTTCAGCTCGATAGCCTCGGGCATGATACCCTTGAGCAGGATGGCCAGTGTTTCCTTGTTGACCTGATCGCGACGAAGCTTGAAGCCCAGCGAGGTAATCCCCTTGTTGAGGATATCCAATGCCTTTTCATTGGCTTCCTTGGGGTCATTTACATTGATGTCCTGACGGATGAGCCACTCATTGTCCATGCGCGTGGAGCGGACATAGGGATACTCTGCAGGCATCACTTTGGGGGTAGAGAGACCTTCGAGGTCTTCGCGACGATAGAAGGGGTTGACGTTGAATCCTTCGTTGGTACGCCAGACGAGCTTACGCTCGAAGTCAGCTCCCTTCAGGTCGGTCACGATCTTGTCCTTCCATTCCTGTGTGCTAATGGCAGGGAATTCGCTCAGTAACCGTTCTTTGTCAGTTGCCATAATAGTTCAATTTAGTGAATTGATTACTTATATCCGCAAAGGTAACGTAAATCAGCGAAACGACCTACGACTACTGAAGGTTTTCCCGAGATGGGCAAAAGGCTGGCAGAATGCGATATTACCCTATGGAGACACATCGTGTCATTCGCGACTCCCCACCCTCTTCCTTGCGGAACAACTCGCACCATACTCCGACAGGTGACCCTCCGTCTAAGAGGTGCACAGTAGAAAGGCCCATAGGCTGCATCTTCATTACTCTATAGAGACTACTGACGCGAGTCCTATACTCTATTTAGAGTGCTAAGGCATCGCACGCCCAGCTCCCCGATATGCCTCACCGAAGTGATACACAAGCCCTTCGCCTTATCGCGCATATTCCTCTTATCCAGCAGAGGGAAAAGCATCGTTCTCGCAAAGAAAAAAGCGCCTTCGCGTAGTGGTTTTCTTCTGTCTACGCACGTAGTCTTAAAGACCAGGTACGTCAGTCCAAATATCCACGTACGTAGATATTAGATCCACGTACGTAGCCCAAACTTATCTACCACTCGTCCACAACTTTTATCCCTACGCGGAGCAACAACCTAAGTATAGGTCACTTCACAAAGCTATATATAGCATTCCTCGCCATCCTATTATATTATATGTATAGGGGAAGCTTACACAAGGCGAAGTCAGCGCTTCATTGGGATACCCCAGGAGATATAGAGCGGCACGTTTGCGACAACGCTATTGCGGAGTCAGTATTTTATTTATCTTTGCCTTTGATAAAAGATAACATCAAGCGCATAGCGCTTTACAAACGTAAACATTAACAGAAATGAAGAAATCCCTTGCACTTCTGGCACTTGCCAGCCTCTTCATCGGGACGACATCCTGCCGCAAGAAGGATGAACCCAAGCCCACTCCAGTAGTATCTACCGACCCCAACACAACTGATGCCTCTGCGGATGTCACTGCGATCAAGAGCTCTCAGGCTGTCCTCACGGTACCTGCTGGCTCTGTTGTCTACATTAAGCCCCAGACGGGTCTTAAGATCCTCGGTGCTACGATGGATGCTACAGACAAGACGAAGTACACCGTCGGCTCCAACGGCCTCCTCGGTATCAATGGTAACGTAGAGAAGCTCGAGCTCGAGAGCGATGATATCACAGACCTCACTCTCTCTAAGTCTTCTCCTCTCCTGAAGACCCTCATCCTCGTAACAAAGGCACAGTCTGCCACGGCTAATGCAACGAAGATCAACCTCTCTGGTCTTACCGACCTGGAGTCTCTCCTCATCGCTGGCTACGAAATCGCAAGCCTGGACCTCACCAAGCAGACCAAGCTGAAGAACCTCGGAATTGGTGCGTGGGATCTGGGCGCCAACTTCCCTGAGATGACGGATGCCTTTGGCACTATCCCAGAGAAGGCCTCTCGTATCAGCGAGGTCAAGCTTCCCGCTAACAACGTCATCGAGAATTTCATCATGCGTACTGCAACCCTGCAGGATGGTAAGTGCGACTTCGACAATCTGCCTAAGCTGAAGAAGTTCTTCTGCCAGTCTCCCTTCTTCTCAAACTTCACGTTCGCTAAGAGCACGGAGCTGGAAGTCCTCTACGCAACCGCACCTACCGCTGGTATCAAGCTCAATGCAGACCTCGGCAACAAGCCTAACCTGAAGGATATCACATTCCGAAACGCCACCCTCTCCAAGTTCGCTGTCAGCAATGCGACGAATGTGGTACTGAAGGATAGTAATGCTGGCGCTATCGCTGTTGAATTTGATAACATCCCCGCAGCACAGGCTCTACAGTACATCGCTAGTAAAGCTAATGCGAGTGTAACAAGCATCACGCTGAAGAACATCACGATCTCTGAGGAGAATCTCATCAAGATGATCAAGAGACTGCAGACTTCAGGTGGTACCCTCAAGGTTAAGAGCGAGCTCCTCACCACGGCTGTCAATGCTGCTCTCTCAGCTAAGGGCTGGACGGGTGCTGCCCTTTAAGCCATAGCCCACGAGGCTAACACTATACTACTACGCCCCCACCTACGGATGACTATCCGCCAGGTGGGGGCGTAGTGTTTCCCTTAGAAATGTCTTATCTTTGTTAGTAGTTATTCACAATTAGAGAATACAACTCTCATCATACATCCAACGGACACATGGAACAAGACACCTTCTTAGCCCAGGTACGTGCCAAGGCCCAAGGCTGGCTGACACCTGGATACGATGAACAGACGCGCGCCGAGGTACAACGCCTCCTCGATGCTGAAGATACCACGGAGCTCGTCGAAGCCTTCTACAAGGACTTAGAGTTTGGTACGGGTGGGCTACGCGGAATCATGGGCGTAGGCTCCAATCGCATGAACCGCTACACCGTCGGAGCCGCTACACAGGGCCTGGCGAACTACCTCAAGCAGGCTTTCGCTTCCCTCCCCGAAATCTCGGTAGCTATCGGCCATGATTGCCGTAATAATAGTGATGTCTTCGCACGCATCACCGCTGAGGTCTTCTCTGCTAACGGCATCAAGGTCTATCTCTTCGAGAGCCTTCGTCCTACGCCCGAGGTATCCTTTGCTATCCGTGAACTGGGCTGCCAGAGCGGTGTAATGATCACCGCCTCGCACAACCCCAAGGAATACAACGGCTATAAGGCTTATTGGTCTGACGGGGCACAGATGCTCGCTCCCCATGACCGCAACACGATCATCGAGGTCAATAAGATCACGCGCGCTGAAGATATCCGCTTCGAAGCTCGTCCCGAGCTCATCCACTTCCTCGGCGAAGAGTTCGACAAGCGCTTCATTGAGCGTGTCGCTTCACTCTCTGCTCCCCAGAAGGAGTCTATTGCACGTCACCATGACCTGAAGATCGTCTACACCCCTATCCACGGTACTGGCGTACGTATCATCCCCGAAGCACTGCGTGCTATTGGCTTCACGAATATCATCAACGTCCCTGAGCAGGATGTCGTCAGCGGGAACTTCCCTACCGTTCACTCTCCCAACCCCGAGGAGCCAGCAGCTCTCGAGCTCGCGATTCGTCGTGCTCAAGAGACTGGTGCTGACATTGTCTTAGCCTCTGACCCTGATGCAGACCGCATCGGGGTAGCAGTACGCAACGAGGAGGGTAAGATCGTCCTCATCAACGGGAACGAGATTTGCGCCCTTCTGATCTACTACGCCATCGCCAATCGTCGCGATGCTGGCCTCCTCCAGCCTACCGACTATGTGGTCAAGACCATCGTAACCACGGAGCTCATCCGTGCTATCGCAGAGAAGTCGAACGTCACGCTCTTCGACTGCTACACGGGCTTTAAGTGGATCGCCGACGTCATCCGCAAGAACGAAGGCAAGCTGAACTACATCGGTGGTGGTGAAGAGAGCTACGGCTTCCTCCGTGAAGACTTCATCCGCGACAAGAGTTCAGTTTCGGCCTGCTGTATGTTTGCCGAACTCGCTGCGTGGGCTGCCGACCGTGGCATGTCTATCTACCAGCTCCTCCAGCAGATCTTCGTAGAGTATGGCCTCTACAAGGAACAGGGCGTCAGCGTCGTCCGCAAGGGTAAGAGCGGTGCTGAGGAGATCGAAGCGATGATGAAGAACTTCCGTGAAAATCCCCTCAAGACCCTCGCAGGAAGCCCCGTCGTCGAGGTCCTCGACTACGCCAAGCTCCAGGGGCTTTGGCTCGACAAGGGCGAGGTCTTCACGCTCGATATGCCTACGACCAGCAATGTACTCCAGTACAAGACAGCTGACGGGACGAAGGTATCTATCCGTCCCTCTGGCACGGAGCCCAAGATCAAGTTCTACATCGGTGTACGTGGCAAGGTAACTTCTAAGGAAGACCTCCCCGCTGCTGAAGCCGCCTGCCTCGAGAAGATCCAGGTCATCCGTCAGGAGCTCGGTATCTAATTCTTCTCTTCTTCGATACACTTCGCTACCTCCCGTGGGTAAACCATCCGCGGGAGGTAGCTTCATTTTATCATCCTCTATGCAAGTCTATCTCTGTCCCTCCCCTGAGCTCTATCCGCTCTACCACCGCCCTAATAGTATCGTCATCATCGTGGACATCTTCCGAGCCTCGACCACGATGGTCGCAGCCTTTGCCCATGGAGCTAAGGGAATACTCCCTGTAGCTTCGACCGAAGAGGCCGAGGAGATGGGTAAGCGTCTGGGTGCACTCATTGCGGCCGAGCGCAATGTCGTACGCTGTGACTTCGCCCAGCTCGGCAATGATCCCGCAGAGTACACAACAGACTTAGTCAGCGGGCGTGAGATCGTCTTCACGACGACCAATGGTACGCGAGCCCTCACGATAGCTCGAGAGCATGGTGCAGAGGAGATCCTCGTCGGGGCACTCACTAACCTGCGTGCGACCATCGACTACTGCCAGCGCTCCGGCCGTGATGTCGTCGTACTCGCTGCAGGCTGGAAGGGACAGGCCTCCATGGAGGACATGCTCTATGCTGGCGCCTTCGCCGTAGAAGCGGGAGCAATCGCAGGTGACGATACCACCCGTATGGTGCGCGACCTGTGGAAGGACCATGCAGCGACTCTCGAAGCTCGTACAGAGTACATCAAGAGTAGCGACCACTACGCGCGACTGGAGCAAGCAGGCTTCGCAGACTGCGTGACCTACTGCATGAGCCTAAGCCTCTTCGACCTTGTCCTACGACTGGAAGATGGATGGCTTCGTGCGCTGTAGTCGCATGCTCGAGTGAACATAGCTGGCAGCCTTAGAGTTATAAGAGCGAATAAGCTAACCCCTCCTACCTTTCTGGCAAGGAGACAAAAACAATACAACAAGCAATGGCAACAGTCACTTTCAAAAAAGATCTCACCGTACACCTCTCTGGTGAAATGCCTGCCGTAGGCACTACCGCTCCTAACTTCGGGGCTACGAAGACGAACCTCAGCGAGATCCACCTCGAGGATCTGCGTGGTCAGCGTGTCGTACTCAACATCTTCCCCAGCGTCGACACAGGCGTCTGCGCTACCAGCGTACGCCGCTTCAATGCCGAAGCTTCTAAGCTCGACAACACCGTCGTCCTCTGCGTATCTAAGGACCTGCCTTTCGCTCAGTCACGCTTCTGCGGTGCTGAAGGCCTTGACAAGGTAGTACCCGTATCTGTCTTCCGCCACAACTGCTTCACGGAGCACTATGGCCTCGAGCAGCAGGATGGTCCTCTGGCTGGTCTCTTGGCACGTGCCGTCGTCGTCATCGATGAGGCAGGCAAGATCCTCTACACCGAGCTCGTCCCCGAGATCACGCAGGAGCCTAACTACGAAGCTGCACTCGCTGCACTGAAGTAGCTCAAGGGAACTTACTCCATATTAAAAAGAGAGCGTCGCATAGTCCATTGTGGTGGAGCTATGCGACGCTCTGCTTTTAACCCGTACGTAGCGCGAGATGCTACGAATTAGAAGGGGTAGCCAATAGCAATGTTGAAGGCAAGTAGCTGCTTTGGCTCTTGGTAGGTGATGACCCAAGGACGGCCATTCTCCACCTGTGGATCGTGGAGCTTAGCCCCCACATCGAAGCGGAGGACAAAATAATCAAAGTCCCAGCGCAGCCCCAGCCCACTCGACAGGGCGATCTCCTTGTAGAAGCGGTTCCACTGGAAGTCTCCCTGCGGCTGATTCTGATAGGCACGTATCGTCCAGATATTCCCAGCATCAGCGAAGAGGGCGAGCTGGAGAGGACCAAGGATCTTCATACGGTACTCTGCATTCATCTCAAGCTTGATGTCCCCGACCTGATCGAAGATAGATTGGCTTGCTGAACGAGGCATACTACCAGGCCCAAGGCTACGTGCAGACCAGCCACGCAGGCTATTAGCACCACCAGCGAAGTAGCGGAGATCAACAGGCACGTACTGACTATTGCCATAGGGATAAGCTACGGCCAGCCCCAAATGATAGGCAAAGGAATTCCCTTCGCTCAGCTTACGAAGCCCACTATAGTCAATCTCACTCTTGACGAACTGCGCAAAGTTCGTCTCGAAGAAGCGATACGACCCGTAGGCATCACGCTCCCTATTTAGTAGTGCCGATACCCCATAGAGTAGACTCCCCGATGACTGGACGAAGAGACGCAGGTTATGTACCCAAGGCGAAGTCGAGAGGCGGTAGTCATTGAGCGAGTTATAGCGGAAGAGGTACGAAGCCCCAAGGACAAACTGATCTCGGTAGTTCAGAATCTGCGTGATGAGTGGCATCGAGCGGCGGAAGTCCTCATTGATATAGCCAAAGTGAAGGAAGTCCAAGTCGATGACCTTCAGCTGATGGCGATAGGCGGGCGTGTAGTGGCTATGCCAGCTATAGCCCCACTTGAAGGAGAAGATATCACGGCTGAACTCTGGACGGCGGTGGTGGTCATAGCTTACCTGCAAGCTCGTCGAGGATAGGATCGTTGATGGCCCCTTCGAGTGGCGGAAGGGTACGAGCAGACGAGGGAAGGTAAGCGAGGCCTCTGCCCCATAGTTTAAGTGGTCATTGCGGCGCTCACCGAGGCTCTCATAGCCACCGCGTAGCTGGAGGTGGAGCTGCTCCCCACCATGGAAGAGGTTACTATTTTGGAAGTTCAGCGAAGAGCTCACCCCAAAGTTCCCTGAGGAGTTCGTCCCGACGATATCCCCACCGATACTCTTCGTCTGGGTGGAGGCAGCGGTAATATCGCAGTCCAAGACAGCAGAGTCCGTAGCGAGCGTATCTGGGTGGTACTGGATCGAGACGCTCTGCAAGGTTGGCAGTTCGCTCAGAGCAGTATAGGTCGATGAGGTATGCTGCATCGAGTAGAGTGCACCTGGACGGATCCAGATACGTCGTGCAAGCTCTGAGGGGCGGATGTAGTGCTTCGGGTCAAGGTCGAAGCTGATAGCATCGCGCGTCTGCTTCAGGGACTCTCCCGTCTCATGACGAGCGATCTGACGCATCCGCACGCGCCCGATATGATAGGTCTCCTCGGGCGAGTGGACTACGCTACGTACCCATACATCGGAGGCAACCAGCGTATCGACCTCGAAGCGGACGCTATCACCAGAGAAAGTATAGTAGCCTCTATTACGAAGAATCTGAGTGATACGCTCCTGCTCGGCCTGCATATTCTGAGGAGAGAGGATAGCACCTGAATGGAGATAGGAACGATAGCGCTCACCACGGAAGCGACGCTTCTCTATGAGTGTATCTTGAGGGTAAAGATGCTGGACAATACTGCTATCCTGGATGGACTCAGAGAAGCGGCCTACGCGCAGACGACGACCAGGTGTGATAGTGTATATCAGACGAGCTCGCTTGGCCTTAGTCGTATCCACACGGAAAGTCGTCTGAGCCTTGAGGTAGCCCATATTGTACATCGCTGCAGTGAGGTTGGCTCGACCAAACTCAGCTTCTTCTGCGCTATAGAGCACAGGAGGATCCCCCCACTTACGCAGCTGACGATTGAGGAAGCTATTACTCTTCGGATTACTCAAGCTATAGAGCCCGAGCGTCCAGTCAAAGAGCCCCAAGAGCTTTGTGTTGGGGCGCTGTGGGAGGAAGGCCTCAAGGTCTCCGAGCTGCTCCCGCTCTATCTGGTCAAGGGAGTCCACCTGGATAGTGACCTTCGTAAGTAGGTAGCTCCCGTCCCCGACGTACTTCGTCGTTGAGCACGAGGCTAAGGCAAGCCCCAGCACAAGAGCCAAGGCATATCTATTCTTCTTCATTCGCTGTCCATAGCTGCCAAGCCTTATCGGCCTGGAGGTGTAGCATCTCGAGACCGTCCTTCGCTCTTGCTCCACTCTGCAGGGCTCGACGGAGGAAGGTCGTCGGTGAGGGATTATAGATGAGATCATAGCAAAGGTGAGACGCCCCAAGAGCCTCGTAGGGCAAGGGGAGGCACTCTCCTTCGTGAAGACCGATGGGCGTGGCATTAATCCATAGAGGGGTTGCCTCCCCCTCTTCTCTTGTCAAGTTCTCATAAGAGCGCTGTCCGCCCCGAGGTGTACGGCTCACCTGCTCATAGCTGATACCGAGTTGCTCAAGAGCATAGAGTACGGCAGAGGCTGCACCTCCCGTACCGAAGACCCATGCATGAGGTCGCTCCTCACCAAGAAGAGGGAGCAGCGAGTGGTAGAAGCCCCAGACATCAGTGTTGTGTGCCGTGATATAAGGATACCCTGATGGAGTACGCTCAATACAAAGTACGTTGGCAGCCTGTAGACGCTCCACTTCGGGAGAGCAAGCATCCACATAGTGAAGCACCTCTCGCTTATAAGGGAGCGTGACGTTCAGCCCTCGGAGCGAAGGATGAGTAGCCAATAGTTCGGGCAACTCCTCTATTCTCTGAAGCTCGTAGCTCTCATACGAAGCATCTATCCCAAGGCGATCAAAGAGCTCCGAGAAATATCGAGGTGAGAATGAGTGCCCCAGGGGGCGACCTATGAGCCCATAGCTACAACGTGTCGGCATCTACTCTGCTGATATCTATTTCCCCTTAGCCTGGAGGATAGTGATAGGATTGTGGGCATCGACCGTGAGAAGCGTCTCATAGGAGATATGCCAGCCGACTCGCTCGATGGCCTCGCGGAAGAGCGCCAGTGTCTCCTCTGAGACCGAGTTGAAGACGAGCACACCATCAGCTCCCATAAGCGCAGTGAGGCGCTCAACAAACTCAATGAGCTTCCCCCCGTGCCCACCGATGAAGGCGGCCTCGGGGCGGGGAAGCGACTCAAGATCTTGGCTAAGGAAGTCTCCAATATGGAAGTCAATACCTGGAGCGTGGAAGCGACGGCTATTGACCTCCATAAGCTCCTTCCCCTCGGGACGCACCTCGAAGGAGGTCACCAAGAGATGAGGATAGCGGAGCTTGGCCTCGATAGAAACCGAGCCTGTGCAGAAGCCTACATCCCAGAAGCTACGACGGCGCTCAAGCTCGAGCAGACTTAGGCTCACCAGACGCACCGGCATCTTCGTGATCATATTCACACGACCATTGAGGGGGAAGAAATCCAGCTCTTGCAGGCCAATCGGAGCATCGTATGCCGTGGGCTGTGGATCTTCAATGATCAGGCAGTTGGGGTGACCGAACTCTCGTCCGACGACTTCATGTAGCGGGAGGCTATAGACTTCCTCACGGCTTCCTCCGAGTCGCACACCGATATGCATCTGATAGCCCGTATAGCCATAGTCGATCATCCGCTGAGCGATGAGCGCTGGGGTATTCTTCTTATCCGTCAAGACTCCCACCTTTGCAGCACGCTCGATGAGAGCACGATCCAGCTCCAGCCAAGGACGTCCCGTCAGTGAGACGACACGCATATCATGGTAGGGCAAGCGCAAGCTATGTGCGAGCATCTGCAGAGAGCTAAAGGAGGGGAAGGTCTGGGCGACCTGCCCTGGGAACTCGCGCATGAGTGTCGTAGTGAAGCCAAAGAAAAGCGGATCACCAGAAGCAAAGACCAGAACGGGCTCATCCAAGGCACGATACTCCTGATAGACCGCACCGAGGGGAACGATAATATCGATCCATACGGCTCCCGCGGGGAGTAGATCGGCGACGAGCTCGCGGTGGCGACGCCCACCGGAGAAGACTCGATGCTGAGCGATGAGTTGCTGTACTTCGGGGGAGAAGAGGGGGCACTGCTCATCGTTCATTCCTACGACGGTGAAGCGAAGCCCTTGGGTTGTAAGATTCTTTTCGTCCAAGAGTTGTATCAAGCTTATCTATTATAGGTCGCAAAGGTACTAATAATAAGGTGGGCTTCTCCCCTATTCCTAAGCGGTCTTCCGAGTGATGCTTTTTAAAGCAGTACTGGTCGATGATCGAACCAGTACTGGTCACCCTAAGCAACCAGTACTGCTCAGCGTCGCGACCAGTAGTAGTCAACTCAGTGACCAGTACTGGTCAATATTCCCCTTCTAAAATAGTGCTCTCCACCTCAGAAGAAAAAGCCTCCGACCACTCAGTGGTAGTCAGCTCTTCCTAATACAACATTATACCTCCTTCTTGCAGGCTCAAGAAGAGAGGAAGGTCCATTTATGGATAGAATCTACCCCTATATATGGCTTCATCTATACAAGGTAAGAAGCTGGAAGATAAGCCAATGATTTCCTTCATTATTTTATTAAATCAAGAAACGATGAACTCCCTCTTCTCCTTAGGCTACTATGATGAGAAGGGTGCTGTCAAGGGCTTTGACTACAAGCGCTACAACTTCCGTCTGAAGACCAGCTATAAGCCTCTCAGCTGGCTCACGATTCGGCCTATGATCAGCGGAGCAATGCAGAACTCTGAGGATAGACAATACTCTATCTCTGCAATGTACTCATTTATGTAATCCCCTACAGCCCCTTCAAAAAGCAATATTGGTCGATGAGCAAAGCTATATAGGTCGTGACGTGGACCTATATAGCTTTGCTCATCGACCAATATAGGTTAGCCCAACGACCTATATAGGTTCATATCACCTACGCTATGGACAAGAGGGCGGGTGCAAAGCTGTAGGGGATACAGAGCGATAGCAATAGTTGTTTGCCATCGAATCAGTAGTGGTTTCATATCCAAACGACTATTCGTTCGGATGTGAAACAAATAGTGGTTTGCCCCCCAAACCAAATAGTTGTTCGCCTGCAGAGCAATAGTTGTTTACCAATCAGCCCGCCTCAATACGGCTCGCAGATGAGAAGGAGATTTTGATGCGGAAGCTCTGAGCCCACAAGCCACCTCCGTGGAATTCACTACCTTTACACCTCAAAATAAAGGGTATTAGTTCATGCAAGAAAGAATACAACAACTCACTGCCGAGCTACAAGCACTGACGGCACACAACGAGCAAGAAGTCGAAGACCTTCGCATCAAATATATCAGTAAGAAGGGCCTCGTTTCCCAGCTCTTCGACGAATTTAAGACCGTCCCTAACGAAGAGAAGCGACAGGTCGGCCAACTCCTCAATGCCCTCAAGACGCTGGCGACGGATAAGATCAACGAGCTACGCGCCTCACTGAGCGCTGGTGGTGACGACGAAGGGCTGGGCATCGACTGGTCACGTACGGCCTACCCCATTCCATTAGGCTCACGCCATCCGCTGACTATCGTCCAGCAGGAGATCTGCGCCATCTTCGCGCGCCTTGGCTTCTCTATTGCCGAAGGACCTGAGATCGAAGATGACTGGCATGTATTCTCTGCCCTCAACTTCGCCGAAGACCATCCTGCACGTGATATGCAGGACACCTTCTTCGTGCGCAATGTCCCCGGTACGCTCCTACGTACCCATACCTCCTCGGTACAGACTCGCACGATGCTGGAGTCAGAGCCTCCCATCCGTGTCATCTGCCCAGGTCGCGTGTATCGCAATGAGGCCATCTCCTACCGCGCACACTGCTTCTTCCATCAGCTGGAGGCTCTCTACGTAGACCAAAACGTATCGTTCGCTGACCTCAAGCAGGTATTGCTTTACTTCGCTCAGGAAATGTTCGGCACCGACACGAAGATTCGCCTCCGCCCCTCTTACTTCCCCTTCACGGAGCCATCGGCCGAGATGGACATCTCCTGTAACATCTGCGGAGGTAAGGGCTGTAACTTCTGTAAGCACACGGGCTGGGTCGAGATCCTCGGCTGTGGCATGGTCGACCCTAACGTACTGGAGAACTGTGGCATCGACAGCCGTAAGTACAGCGGCTATGCCCTCGGTATGGGGGTAGAGCGTATCACGAACCTCAAGTATCGAGTCAGCGACCTGCGTCTCTTCTCAGAGAATGACGTGCGCTTCCTCGAGCAGTTCAAGGCTGCTCATTAATACGAGCTACACAAAGGGTAACTGCGAGCTGTGACGCGTAAAGAGCGATACGAAGCCGTCATCGGATGGTTTGAAGAGCATATGCCTGTGGCTGAAACTGAGCTACACTACACCACTCCCTTTGAGCTGCTGGTGGCTGTGATTCTCTCAGCCCAGTGCACGGACAAGCGAGTGAACATGATCACTCCACGCCTCTTCCGACAGTATCCGACAGCCGAAATCATGGCACGAGCTGAGGTGGACGACATCTTTGAGCTCGTGCGGAGCGTTAGCTATCCCCGCGCTAAGGCTGGTTACCTTGTAGCTATGGCTCAGCGCCTCGTCGCTGACTATCAGGGAGAAGTCCCTGAGGAGCGCGAGGAGCTGATGAAGCTCCCAGGTGTCGGGCGCAAGACGGCCAACGTCATCGCTTCGGTCATCTATAACCGCCCTACGATGGCTGTCGATACACACGTCTTCCGTGTATCTAACCGTATCGGGCTGACGACCAATTCCAAGACACCTCTCGAGACGGAGCTCACTCTCATCAAATATATCCCTGAGCACCTCATCCCCAAGGCACACCACTGGCTTATCTTGCATGGACGCTATGTATGCACCGCCCGCAAGCCTCAGTGTACGACCTGTGGATTAGCTCCCTACTGCCGCTACTTCGCAGCACTGGAGCGCAAGAAACTCAATTCGAAGGAATAGATATGAAACGATCACTGCGCACGGGGCTTTTCCTCGCGCTCGGTATGGCGCTCATCACAGGGGCTATGTTCCTCTCTGGCGCTTGTTCGCAAAAGGGGAAGAGCAACCCCACAGATAGCACTCACCTATGCATCGGGGTAATGCCCTCTATCGACTACCTCCCGATAGCTGTAGCTGAGCAGCAGGGCTTCTTCACTCATCCCATAGAGATCGTGCGCTTCGCCTCCCCCATGGAGCGTGATGCAGCACTGCAAACGGGCTCAGTAGATGCCTCAGTCACGGACTATATGGGAGCCATGCTCCTACATTCTAAGGGGCTGAAGGTATCTCTTCCCATCGCTTGTCAAGGGGGCTTTCGTCTGGTCTTCGGGCGCAATAAGGAGCTCGACGAAATTGCTGACCTGCGTGGCAAGCACATCGGCCTATCCTCCAATACCCTCATCGACTATGCTACCGAGCGTGCTCTCGTGGATGCCAAGGGCAAGCCGCTACCCTACACACGTGTAGAGGTGCAGAAGATCCCTATCCGCTTGGAAATGCTTCGCTCGGGTGAGCTGGATGCCGCTATTCTCCCAGAGCCCTTCGCTACGATCGGAGCATCCAAGGGGCTGGTAGCTATTGACGTACCCAACGGACTCACAGTTGGCATCACGGGGCTTCTCTTCCAAGACAAGGCACTCGCGAAGAAGTCAGCCGCAGTGAAGGCCTTCGTCGAGGGGTACAACAAGGCCGTTGCCTACATGGCCCAGCATCCCCGAAAGGACTGGTCTGCCGCCGTGGAGCAGCTCCTCGGTGTGTCCAAGGACCTTGCCTCACAGATCCCTCTCCCCACCTATATTGAGGTCACTGCCCCTAAGGCTGAAGATCTCCAGCCCATCCTTAGCTGGATGAAGGCTAAAAAGCTCGTACCAGAGAGCTACATGGCAGAGGGGCTGATCTGCCCAATCATCGCGGAGTAGCTCACCACTCCTCTATCACATCCCCCCTATGTCCGAGCCTCTACTATACCTCTCCGACCTAAGCGTACGCTATAGCAAGCGCCGTGAAGTGACGGCTGCGCTCAGGGATGTGAGCTTCAGTTTGGGGAAAGAGATCGTGACGATCATCGGGCCATCGGGTAGCGGGAAATCCAGCCTCTTACACACCTTAGCGGGGATTATCCGCCCGAGCAAGGGAACGCTGCAACTCTCGGGCGTACCACTCAGCCCCCGTACCCATCAGATCGCACTCGTCCCTCAGCAATACGGGCTCTTCCCCTGGAAGACAGTAAGAGAGAGCATCCACCTGCCAGCTGCACTCGGCAATCGTATCGTCTCATCCGACCTGCAAGAGGAGATTCTCACGACTCTATCGCTTACCGATCTCTTAGACCGCTATCCCAGCGAACTAAGTGGAGGTCAGTGCCAGCGTGTAGCCCTTGCTCGTGCCTTCATCATGAAGCCGGACTTGCTTCTTCTCGACGAAGCATTCTCAGCCCTCGATGTAGCGACGGCAAGTCGCTCTCGTCAGCTCTTCCTCGAGCTGTGGCACCGCTATCCTGCCCCCACCCTTTGCGTCACCCATAGCCCCGTAGAGGCAACGACTTTATCGGAGCGCACCCTACTCATCGGAGGAAAGCCAGGAACCCTCCTCGCCGACCACCGAGGAGCTACCGCAAGCATGCTGGAGGAAGAACTACGTCATTTAGATGAAGTCATTTAGCCGCCACCTCCTGCAGCTCCTACTTGGAGCCACCATCTTGCACGCTCTCTGGCTGGCAGGCTACCTACTCATCCGTAGCGAGATCTTACCCGCTCCATGGGCGGTCTATGCCCATATGGCTCACCTCAACGGGTCTGACCTTCTTGCTCATACCTTGACGAGCCTGCAGCGCATCGGCTGGGGCATCCTCATCGCGACCGTACTCTCTGCCATCCTCTCCCTCTCGATGATCCTCTATCCTCGAGTGGGGCGCACCCTATCGACCTTCATCTACTTCACCTACCCCATACCAAAGCTGGCCCTCCTCCCCGTAGTCATGCTTCTGGGGGGGCTTGGCGAAGCAACGAAGGTGGTGATGATCGTACTGATCATACTCTTCCAGCTAGCCGTATCAATGCGAGATGCCCTGCTTGCGATTCCCGAGGAGCACTTTGCTGTAACCCGCTCGCTCGGCGCGAGCACTTGGGGGCTCCTTCGTCATCTCCTCCTCCCCGCTGCACTCCCCGCTGCACTATCAGCACTACGTATAGCTATCGGTACGGCTATCTCAGTGCTCTTCGTCACCGAGACGTATGGCACGACGGAGGGGCTTGGCTACTATATATCCGATGCCTGGATGCGCATTGACTACCTCGACATGTACGCTGGGATAGCGCTACTGAGTCTCATGGGTGTCGGGCTCTTCATTCTGATTGACCTCCTCGAGGCAATACTCTGTCCCTGGCAGGCTATAGGTAAAGACAAGGCATACCGCGCATAGCACTCTGTGCGTTGTCACTATGAGAGGGCTTTGTTTCTCCCCTCCATCCAACCATATTACCGCATCATTATGTCTAAGTCATTACTCACATGGAGCCTGCTTATCTTTTTAGGGCTCGTTACTCCCACCACAAGCTGCGCACAAAAGCGCACCAAACAAAAGCAAACCACCACAGTTCAGAAGCAGCGTACCGAGAGCCCCGAAGCTATGCTCAAGCGCTTCTACACCGAGTACATTCGCTCCTTTGACCGCATGTATGAGCCCGCTCAGATGGATTCTCTCATCTTAGCTAATGCTACACCAGAAGCTAAGGCTAAGCTGGAGCGCGTAAGAGCACTCACCGATTCAGATCCATTTATCCGTGCCCAAGACCTTGCTTCTGGCAGCGAAGGGAGCCTGCAAGTACGCTCTCTCGGGCAAGACTGGTATCAGGTAAGCTTCGGCAGTGGAGAGGACTATCGCGCTATTCCTCTCCATCTACTGAAGTCTGGAGATAAGTATCTCATTGACTTCATCACCCCCGAGTGGCATCACTCAGAGTACGGGGATAAGCTGCGTAGCAATCCCTTTGCAGGGACTAAAAGCGTAGATATGACGAGCCCGATCAACTTCATTCGCTCCTTCTACGAGTGCTACATCTCTCACTACCTTGCGATGAAGCCCGAGCTTGAAGCAGAACTCAAGGCTCTGCGTGACCGCTACTGCACTAAGGCCACTATACAGCAGTATTATGAGGGCTTGGCTTCGGTGGGTGAGGTCGAGAGTGGATTCTTCGATACTCTCATTGATAATGTAGACTTTGACCCCAGCTGGTGCAGTAGCCTAAGCGTACGCCCCAGCTCCGCCTCTGGAGTCTTCGAAGTCAGCTACTCCGATGGCGGAGGTGAGCGACACAAGTGGCTCGTCCGTGCAATACCGCAGGCTGATGGTAGCTATCGCTTGGATAGACAGCCTTAGTCCTATCCTTCATACAAGACATTCCCATAGAATTCCGACTTCGGCATCCTATGGGAATGTCTCTTTTCAGTGCTAAGGCATCGCACATCCAGCATCCCGATATACCTCTCCGAAGAGATACACAAGCCCTTCGCCGTATCGCGCGTATTCCTCTTATCCAGCGGAGGGAAAAGTGTCCTTCTCGTGAAGGA
>ERZ1674149.197-NODE-197-length-18024-cov-19.381323_pt1 | contig 18024 bp, 16 predicted proteins | sample MGYA00581311_ERZ1674149 | MGnify/ENA primary metagenome ERZ1674149 (study PRJEB41354, sample SAMEA4873312) | human saliva metagenome | biome: human-associated habitat [ENVO:00009003]; feature: mouth environment [ENVO:08000002]; material: saliva material...
CCGAAGAGGACGATGCGATCGACGACGACCTCTACTCGAAATACGCCGACTTCGCGAATATTCCAGCAGAGGACGACGACATCGATCCGAAACAGCTGGATGAGTCCTTCTGGACAGGTGGTTCCTCCACTAAGTAAAGGCTCAGCCATCCGGCGGACCGCTCCCCGGCCCGCCGTTTTGGCGTGCCACAGCGAGTCCTGACCCGCGAGGCAATGCGCACGCAACTCGGCGACCCGAAACAGAGTGCCCCCGCAGCCGTGCACCCACCGCGCCCACGCCTCGTACCCCGCGCGCCGGAATGCCGCGCGCATCACCCCCGCCACGCAACAACGGGCGCCTCGTACCCCGCGCGCAGACACACCCAACCGCTCAGGAACCCACGAGCAAAGCGGGGCCGAGGCCAGCGGCCCCGCCCCCGCACTCACGCGCAGCACAACGAAGAATCAGCCCACCCGGTACGTGCCGTGCAGCGCCACGGCACCAGCCTGCACGCCCTTCGTACCGGAAATGAGGCGCACACCGGAGGCGTCGGCGCCCAGGTCATCGATCGACCCGACGCCCTCTACGGTCCCATCACTGCCGATCGACGTGACGCAGCCCAGGACCCACGCGGCCACCCCGGCCTCGTTGATCGCGGACAGGACCTCGGAGGCCACGGAGGCCGACACAACGGCGACCATGCCGACGCCCAGGTTCAGGGAGTCCTCCATGCCGACCCAGGTGACGTCGCCGCCGCGGCGCACCCAGTCGAACACGGCGGGAACGGTCCACGTGGAGCGGTCGACGGTCGCCACCGCGCCGACAGGCAGGACGCGCGACAGGTTCGCGGCCAGGCCGCCGCCGGTCACGTGCGAGTAGGCGTGAATCCCCTCGACGCCGAAGCGCTCGACCAGGTCCAGGCACAGGCGCGTGTACAGGCGCGTGGGCTCCAGGAGCTCCTCGCCGAGGGTGCGGCCGAACTCGGCCACGTGGGACTCCAGCGAGGCGCCGACGCGGGAGACGACGGAGCGCACCAGCGAGTAGCCGTTGGAGTGCAGGCCCGACGACGCCATGGCGATGACGACGTCGCCGCCCGTCACGCGCTCGGGGCCCAGCAGCTTGGAGGCGTCCACGACGCCGGTCGCCGCGCCCGCAATGTCGTAGTCGTCGGGCTCCATGACGCCCGGATGCTCGGCGGTCTCGCCGCCGATCAGGGGCGTGCCCGTGGCCTCGCAGGCCCGCGCGATGCCGGTGACGATGGCGGCGATGCGCTCGGGGACCACGTGCCCGCAGGCGATGTAGTCGGTCATGAGGACCGGGCGAGCGCCGATCACGACGATGTCGTCGACGACCATGCCCACCAGGTCCTGGCCGATCGTGTCGTGCACGTCCATGGCCTGCGCGATCGCGATCTTCGTGCCGACGCCGTCCGTGGAGGTCGCCAGGAGCGGCCTCTCCATGCCCAGCAGCGCGGACGCGTCGACCATGCCGGCGAATCCGCCGGTCGCGCCCAGGACGGTCGAGTCGTGGGTGGCGGCCACCGCGCTCTTCATCAGCTCGACGGCGCGGTCGCCCGCCGCCGTGTCGACGCCAGCGGTCGCGTAGTCCAGGGGGGTGTCGGTCATGGGTGGTGCCTTTCGCGGATGGCGCTCGACGAGGCCGTGTCTGGGTGGTCGGGTTGAGAACGACGCCCGCGGCGCAGGGGTTGCGTCGCGGGCGTGGAGGTTAGCAGGGGGTGGCTTCGGGGGTTCCGGGCACGGGCGTCCCGGCGGGGATCGTCTCGGGGTATTCGCCGGTGAAGCAGCCCAGGCATAGGGAGTTACCCTGCCCGGTGGCCGCGACCATCCCGTCGATCGACAGGTAGGCCAGCGAGTCCGCCCCGAGGTGCGCGCGCACCTGCTCGACGTCCATGGAGGAGGCGATGAGCTCGGCGCGCGTCGGGAAGTCGATGCCGAAGAAGCACGGCCACAGCACGGGCGGGGACGAGATGCGGATGTGCACCTCGGCGGCCCCGGCCTCGCGCAGCATCTTGACGAGCGCGCGCTGCGTGTTACCGCGCACGATGGAGTCGTCGATGACGATGAGGCGCTTTCCTTCGATGACCTCGCGCAGGGGGTTGAGCTTGAGGCGGATACCGAGCTGGCGCAAGGACTGCGTGGGTTCGATGAAGGTGCGCCCAACGTAGGCGTTCTTCACGAGGCCCTGCGCGAAGGGGATGCCGGCCTCCTGCGCGTAGCCGATGGCGGCCGGCGTGCCCGAGTCGGGGGTCGGCATCACCAGGTCAGCGTTGATGGGGTTTTCCCGCGCCAGGGCGGCCCCCATCTCGTGGCGCGCGGCCACGATGCGGCGTCCGCCGATCGTGGTGTCGGGGCGGGCCAGGTACACGTACTCGAAGACGCAGGTGTTGGAGCGGCGCACGGCGAAGCGGCGCGAGTGCACGCCCGACGCGTCGATCGAGATGAGCTCGCCGGGCTCGACCTCGCGCACGAAGGTCGCGCCGCACAGGTCCAGGGCGGCGGTCTCGGAGGCGACGACCCAGCCGGAGGCCAGGCGGCCGAGCACGAGCGGGCGGTAGCCGTGCGGGTCGCGCGCGGCGTACAGCGTGTTCTCGTCCATGAAGACCAGGGAGAACGCGCCCTTGATGCGCGGCAGCACCTTCAGGGCAGCGCCGACGAGGGGCGCGGGCTCGGGATCGGTGATCGACGAGGCCGGGGTGGCCTCGTCCCCATCAGTCTCGGAAGGCGTCACGGACGGAGACGCGATGAAGGGGGTCGGCCCCGGGATCCGGTCGGCCATGCCCAAAAGCGCGGTCACGAGGGAGGTGTCGGTGGAGGCGCCGCGTTCGAAGTCCTCGCCGTCGTCGGCGATCTCGACGGCCAGCGCTCGCAGCTCGACCGTGTTGGTGAGGTTGCCGTTGTGGGCCAGGGCGAGCGTGCCCGTGGGGGTGGGGCCCAGCGTCGGCTGGGCGTTGCGCCACACGTCCGCGCCGGTCGTCGCGTAGCGGACGTGGCCCAGCGCGATGTGGCCGCGCAGGCCCTGCAGGGACTGCTCGGAGAACACCTGCGAGACGAGGCCCTGATCCTTATACACGAGGATCTGCTTGCCATTCGACGTCGCAATACCGGCGCTCTGTTGGCCGCGGTGTTGCAAGGCGTAGAGGGAGAAGTAGGTCAGGCGGGAAACGTCCTCGCCCGGGGCCCATACTCCGAAGACGCCGCAGTGATCATGCGGGTGATCGTCTCCGAAGAGTTCCTGGTCGGACAGTGTCATGTCTGGCTGCGAGACGGGAAGCACGCTCTCACTCTCCCACACTTTTTCCCTCCTCGTGGCACATTTCCACGTTGCGGTGAGCACATGCAAGCTCGGCCAGCCCCACCGCTCAGCGCGTAATTGCGCACGCTTTGCCTGGGAATTCGGTCGCCTCGTGGCCGAGGTGACACAATGGAGTGCAGCAATCTTGAGGAGGAAACGTGGCCAATCCGACGCTGAGCTCCATCATGTGGGGACTCGCCCTGCTGGTGAGCGCCCTGGCCGTCCTGTCGTTCGCGCGAGGCCTGACCCACATGTGGCGCACGGTCTCGGCGGGCACGCCCGACCCGGGGCGCCTCGGCCCCGTCGGCAAGCGAGCGTGGGGCGTCGTCTCCGCGGCCCTCACCCACCGCGAGTTCAAGGGGCGCCCGTGGATCAAGGCCGCCCACTGGCTGGTCATGGTCTCCTTCCCGATCCTTTTCCTCACGCTGGTCACGGGCTACGCCCAGCTGCGCGTCCAGACCTTCACGCTGCCCCTCCTCGGCCATTTCGCGCCGTGGGAGTGGCTGACCGAGGTCTTCGCGTGGGGCGGCCTGGTCGGCATCGTCCTCCTGATGATCGTGCGCCAGCGCGCCGAGCACGGCACGGCCGCCGAGGCGGCCCTGTCGAACGACGATCCCGACGGCGCTGCCACCGCGGCGGACCCGACCGGCACCCCGCCCTCGTCCCTGACCAAGCCCCACCCGCGTGACTCCTCCCCGCGCGGCCTGGCCTCCCGTTTCCTGGGTTCGACCCGCTGGCAGGCGCTCTTCGTCGAGTGGGTCATCCTCATCGTGTGCGCGTGCGTCGTGGCCCTGCGCGGCCTCGAATACGCGCTGTTCAGCCTCACGCCGGGCCTCGAGGCCCACGCGACCGCCCTGCACTTCCCGCTCACCGCCTGGCTCGGCGCGCTCTTCGCGGCCGCCGCCTCCTCCTCGGCCGCCTCGCTGGCGAACGCGATCGTGCTGGTCAGCGCCCTCAAGGTCCTCACCTCCATGACCTGGCTGACGGTCGTCGGCATCCAGACCGGCATGGGCGTCGCCTGGCACCGCTTCGTCGCGATCCTCAACCTGTACACGCGCCGCAACGCCGACGGCACGAAGTCCCTGGGACCGGCCGACCACATGCTCATCGACGGCAAGCCTGTCACCAGCGAGGACGACTTTGACGACGTCCCCGAGGACACGGTCCTCGGCGTGGGCACGATCGAGGACTTCTCGTGGAAGGCCCGCCTGGACCTGTACTCGTGCACCGAGTGCGGCCGCTGCCAGGAGCTGTGCCCCGCGTGGAACACCCAGAAGCCTCTCTCCCCCAAGCTGCTCATCATGGGCCTGCGCGACCACATGGAGTCCGCCTCCAACGTGCAGATCGTCGAGCAGGAGGAAGGACACCAGAAGCTTCAAGCCGGGGAGGTTCTCCTCGACAAGGGCGTGCCCGCCTCGCCACACTCTTTCGACCTGGTCTCCGCCCTGTCCCTGTCGGGCGCCACAGGCCCCGAAGGCGTCAGCGCAGTCACCGCCCCCATCGTGCCCGAGGTCGTCTCCGAAGAAGTCCTGTGGGACTGCACAAACTGCGGAGCCTGCGTCGAACAATGCCCCGTCGACATCGAACACATCGATCACATCCTCGACTTGCGCCGCCACCAAGTCCTCATGGAAAGCGCATTCCCCCGCGAGCTGGGCCGCGCATTTCGCGGCATGGAATCCAAAGCGAACCCCTACAACCGCCCTGCCCGCAAGCGCATGGAATGGGCCAAGAAACTGGACTTCGACATCCCCATCGTCGGAGAAGACATCGAGGACGCCTCACAGGTCGACTACCTATTCTGGGTGGGCTGCGCGGGCGCCTACGACGACACGGCGAAAAAAACCAGCGCCGCCGTCGCCGAACTCCTACACACGGCGGGCGTGTCCTTCGCAGTCCTCGGCTCCGGCGAGTCCTGCACGGGCGACCCCGCCCGCCGCGCCGGCAACGAGGCGCTCTTCCAGATGCTGGCCGCCCAAGCAATCGACACGCTCACGGAAGCCAAGCCACAGAAGATCGTCGTCTCCTGCGCGCACTGCTTCAACACAATCGCGGGCGAATACCCCGAGCTGGGCGGACACTTCGACGTCGTCCACCACACGCAGCTCCTCAACCGCCTCGTGCGCGACGGCCTACTCACGCCGGTGGCCCCAACGGACTCGCCCGTACCATCGGATGAAGAAACCACACACGAGGCCGGGGCGAAGGCCTCGGATACCACGCCGCCTGCGAAGGTTCCCCTGACCGTCACCTACCACGATGCCTGCTTCCTGGGACGCCACAACCACATCTACGAGGCACCGCGCGAACTCGTGAGCGCACTACCGGACGTGACCCTCGTCGAAATGCCGCGCAACCGCGACCGAGCCATGTGCTGCGGCGCGGGCGGCGCGCACGCCTGGTTCGAGGAGACACGCGGCACACGCATCGCGGACGCCCGCATCGTCGAAGCCGCATCCACGGGCGCGAACGTCGTCGCGACAGCCTGCCCCTTCTGCTCCCAAATGCTCGGCTCCGCTTCCGGCACGTCAGCTGGCTTCGTATCTCCCGCCACCGGCGACCAGGGCCCCTCGAGCGCGGACGGCGCCGCGGCCTCGCCGAATGGGAAGCTCCCGCAGGTGCGCGACGTTGCCGTCATGCTACTCGAAGCCGTCAAGCGCGGCCGGTAGCACCACGACCGCAAACGACACGAAGGGCGGCCCCGCAGCAAAACCTGCGGGGCCGCCCGTTCACGTATGAGAGGATCAGTCCTCGACGCCGACGATGACGTTGGAAGCCTTGATGACGGCAACGGCCTTCGAACCAGCCTTCAGGCCCAGCTCCTCAATCGCAGCATTCGTGATCGACGAGGAGATCACCAGGCCGGGAGCAACCTCGATCTTAACGATACCGTTCACGGCACCCTGAGAGACCTCAAGAACGGTCCCGGGCAGCTGGTTACGTGCCGAGAGTTTCATGATGTGTCCTTTCGTTCGTATCGGTATGCAAACACAAACACACTAGCGGGCGGGGCGCACAGCGTCCAGGGATAGCTACTGCGCCGCCTCGTCCTCCGGAGCGATCTCCTCCAAACCGACCAGGAAACCATCCTCGTCGATCACGTTGCCCCCCACGAGCGTCGCAATCAGACCAGCCGCTTTCTCGATGTCCTGCGTGGAACGCAGACGCTCCAGGCGCGCGGTGCGGCTCATCGCCACAGCCCCCGGCGTCGGTGCAGCCCCCGGCAACCAGCGAACCTGATACTCGATGATCGCGCCCGCCGTCCACGGCTCCCACCGCAGCACGCGCGGCGGCACAGGAACCGCGTGGACCTCAATCATCATGTCCGACCTGTTGCCGATCGGACTCATGAGCGCATAACCGTCGACAACCTGCGGCTCGTTGCGATGACCTTCGAGTTCCTCACGGGCCTTCGCAATCTTCGACGCGATGTCCTCCCGAACAGGACCCAGCTCCGCCTTCAGCTTCTCGATGTGCGCGGCCTGCGCGGGACTCAGCGGCGGAGGTTCGGGCGCCTCCGGAACAATGTCGCGCGCGTCTTTCATCTGCTCAAAACCCGCACGCTCACGCATAGCTTGTATCAAGTCCTCGGGATTGATCCAACGCGGCGAATACACCGTCAGGTTCACCGCCGAATCAGCGTCGGGAACCATCACGTACCCGCTGCCCGCGATGCGCATACCACCCGCCAAGCGGCGCGCCATGCGACGCAGCGCCTCGAGCACGCGGTACTCCAGGCCGACGGGCATCCCCTCGGGGAAAGCTTTCGCCCACTCACCCATGACCGCGTTCGCCTGCTGCTTCGCCCGGGCAACCGGGCAATGCAGTATCCACGCGTTCGTCAACGTCGCCGGAGTTCCCAGCGCCGCTCGCGTCGGCTGATCCAACGACCACGGCCCCACGATTTCAGCGTCAGATGACAGACGCAGGCGCCCCGGAGCGAGCCAGCCGGCCTCGTCCCACATGGAAATGGCGAGCGCCTCCAACTCGGCCGGATCCACCGCCTCCGACACCAGCAGCAGGTGGTGTTCCCGCGCGTCCTGCAGGTCGATGACCCCGGCGGGATCACTGACCTCGATAGCTGCGGCAATTGGGACCGCCGCCTCAGCGCTCGTAATTTCACCGTCGGCTGCGACTTGGAACGCCGGTTCACCAGTGGACAGCCCACCCAAGGACACATTCGTATGGGTGAGCGGATTACCCGTCGTCACGGCACTGAGAGTCGGGTCCGCGAAACTGTGGTGGGCGCTCGCCATACGCTCCTTCAGCGACCGCCTCACGGGCGGGGCCTGGGCACCCCCATCCCTGTTGGTTACCTGATCGGTGCGCGCAGTCATGCCCGGCAGCGCGACGCCCGTGATGACACCCGTGCGCGCCGACGCCGATGAGTGCTCCTCACCGGTCGCCGCGCCCGCGCGCTGACCGGACGGGACAGCACCCGCCGTGGGTATACCGATCACCGGGGTCGGGGCGGGGGGCTGCGGGGCGGGGGGCGTGGCGCCCATCGACTGCGACGCAGCGGGGATACTCTGGTTTGCCGCGGCTGCGGCGCGGGCCGCGCGCTCGGCGCGCATGCGTTCAAGCCGGGACGGAGGGGGCGGAGGATAGAGCGCCATCATGTCACCGTTCGATGCGTGTACAGGTGAAACGCTCGTGCGTGCGCGACGGCGTGGGACCTCGCTGACCCTGGTAGTGCGAACCCACGCCTTTTGAACCGTAGGGGCGCTGCGCCGGGGATGACAGGTCAAAGAAGCATAGCTGCCCGATCTTCATGCCCGGGTACAGCAGGATCGGCATCGTCGCCGTGTTGGACAGTTCCAGAGTGACGTGGCCCGAAAAGCCGGGGTCAATGAAGCCCGCCGTAGAGTGCGTCAGCAGGCCGAGGCGTCCCAGTGACGACTTACCCTCCAGGCGCGCAGCGATGTCGTCACCGAGAGTCACCAGCTCGTAGGTGGCACCCAGGACGAACTCGCCGGGGTGCAGGACGAAAGGCTGTTCTGGACCCACGTCCACGAGGTGTGTCAGGTCTGATTGGTCGACCGCAGGGTCGATCACCGAGTAGCGGTGGTTGTCGAAAAGCCTGAACAGACGGTCCAGCCTCACGTCGATACTGGCCGGCTGGACCAGCTCACGATCCAGCGGATCGAGGCAAATGCGGCCAGAGTCCAGGGAGGCGTTGATGTCGCGGTCACTGAGCAGCATGACTTGATTGTCGCACACTCAGCGCCGCGACAACACCCCAGGGTCAGACCAGGGGCTGACCCGACGCGTCATATCCGTAGGAGCCGGCGCGCATGAGAATCATGATGAACTCAATGAAGGCCCAAGTGCACGAGATGACCGCGCCGATGACTGTGATCGTTAGAATCAGCTGCGCGATGCCGCGACCGGGGCGTCCCAGGTAGAAGTTATGAACGCCGAGGAACCCGAAGAAGAAAGCGAGGACCAAGGCGACGACCCACTGCTTCGGCGGGTTTGCGTAGGTCGTCTGAGCATACGCGGGCTGGTCGTAGCTGGGCTGGGCGTAGGTGGAGTCACCGTAGCCAGGCTGGGCGCCGGGGGCCGCCCCGTAGGGGGCCTGCGCGCCGGCAGGATCGGAAGCGGTACCGTAGGTGGTCGCGCCGGGCGTTGCGGTGGCCTCGTCAAAGCCCGGGGCCGCAGCCTGGGGGAAGCTTGGCGCTTCGGGAGCCGGAATGCTGGTAGCACCGAAGTCTGTGGCCGGCGCCGGGGTCACGTTCTGCGGATCGGAGGAGTTGGCCTGAGGGTCGGGCATCGTCATGGTTAAACCTTTCGTTCGTGGGAGCCGCGTGGCCGTACTCGGTACAGCCTAGCGCGTGGAGGGCCTTCCGTGTCACCGACGGCCACCATGAGTCACCCCTGAACGATCCCGAATACGGTTACCCGGCACGCCGCGCGCCGATGTCTGATGCCGAAGGTCAGATATAGGACCTGTCGCAGCGCTGGGGTCCCGCGCGCCCGTGATCGATGGGGGTTTTGCACCATTAGAAGCCCCCTGTCGGCGTGTCGCCGGCGTGTCGCGGCTCTAATGCTGCAATTCCCCCCTCGCGGCGACCCACGTCGACGGATTCAAGGGGCACGGTGGCCCACGAAAGGCGGGTTCGCGGCCGGGCACGTGCTCTGGCGCGGCACGCTCCAAACAATTTCGCATGCAATTCGATTACCTGAACATTCAACAAAGTCCACAAACGTTGCAATTCCAACGATGTGAATTCGTGCTGCAGACGAACCTCGGGGAATTGCATGCGACATTGGGGGAGGCCACTCGACAACGAGTCACCCAGCCCCTCTGGCGGCGATGTCGACACTGCCGGCCCGGCGCCTACCACTAACGACAACCTGAGCACACGATGACTCGCGCCCACCCCGGAACACCCGGCCCGGAAGCTACCACCAACGACAGCATGAGCTGCCTGCGTGAAGTTCAAACAATCAGCAAGAGCCCGTACATACTCCCGATTCCGAGCCTGACACGCCTCACGACGGGAGGGGTATTCAACACCCTGAAAGACTCGACCACGATTGGTCACAACGAACTCCTTCACCAAGAAACGTTGCAACCATCACTAGAACCTAGACGCAACACCGCAACATCTCCCGAATACCGCCGCGCAGGCACGCAACACCAGACACCGCGACACGGACACATGGCAACAAAAAGGTGCGGGACCTGGCAACAAGCCAGACCCCACACCTCGAGACTTTGCGTCAATTCTAACGCTTGCGCTCCGATCAGACGGTGGGAACACCGTTCGCGTCAGTAGCGTAGATCCACTTGCCCATGAAGGTCATGATCGCGCAGACAATGAGGAAGATCCAGTAGACGAACATGATCAGGCCGACGAGGCCATGGACGAAGCCATCGGAAAACATCCAGAGGAAGTTGAGGACGAGAGAGGCGACGACCTTAATGATGCCCAGCTGGTTATAACCGAGGTAAAAGTCACCGACACCGAAACCGCAGAGGAAGAGGTTGAGCAGGCCCGCGGTCATGCGGGACTTGCCCTGAGCCTGGGCGTTAAAGCCGGGCTGGCCATAGACGGGCTGACCAGGCTGCTGACCGTAGGGCTGCTGACCAGGCTGCTGACCGTAGGGCTGCTGGCCAGGCTGCTGACCGTAAGGCTGCTGACCGTAAGGCTGCTGAGGGGCAGACATGTTGTCTCCTGTTGTTGATGGAGCCCCCTCCCGGAGGCGTTTACGAAAACACGGTCAGACTAGTCGACCTTTTTCATTTGTACAACATTCACAGTCTTCTATGCGCCACATCACATATTCGAACGCTTGATACGCGGACACTGGGCACAGTTCCCTACACTGACTGGGTGTTCACAAACCCAACGGTCGAGGCCTCGCAGGTACTCCTTCACGACCTTCCCCGCTGGTTCGCATCCAACAAGCGTGACCTACCCATGCGACACGACGACGTGTCCGACTGGGGAACCCTCGTTTTCGAAATTATGAGCCAGCAAACACCCGTCACGCGCGTCCAGCCGATCTGGATCGAATGGATGCAGCGATGGCCAAACCCCTGCGACCTCGCCGAGGCGTCCCCCGCGGACATTATCGTGGCCTGGGCAAACCTGGGCTATCCATCGCGCGCACTGCGCCTCAAAAGTTGCGCGGACACCATCGTCGAAAAACACGACGGTCAGGTGCCCCTGACTATGAAGGAGTTGACTCTCCTCCCCGGCGTGGGAACCTACACCGCTAGTGCACTCCTCGCATTCCGACACGGCATTCGCATCCCGGTCCTCGACACCAATGTCCGCCGCGTCCTGGTCAGATTCCTTGACGGACGCGAGTTCCCACCCCACTCAAGCCCCTCCAAGGCGGAAGTATCGCGCGCCGACGCGCTCCTGCCCGACGACGGAATGCATGCGGCCGAGGTGAGTGTGGCCCTCATGGAATTCGGTGCTCTCGTGTGCACCCAGCTCTCCCCCCACTGCGAGACATGCCTTATGCGCCAATACTGCGCGTGGGCTCAGGCCGGATACCCGAAGGACGAGAAGCGCCCGACCCCGCAGCCTTACACGGGTACTGACCGCCAGGCGCGCGGTCGCGTCATGAAGGCTCTTCGCTCCGCCCACTTCGAGGGCACGAAAGGCCTAACCAAGCGCAGAGTCCTCGATGCCGCCCGCCTCGAAGGCGGCGACCGCTACCAGCCCACTCGCGTCTACCGGGCTCTACTTAAAGAAGGTATGATCACCTACAACAAGGACACGAAGCTGGTCACTCTCCCCCGCTAATCCAGTAATGAAGACCATACCAGCGCGCGCAACTCTCCTCACGCATGAGCACCCCGGTCGACGAGGCCTGAACCCCCAACCAAGGCGCCGGCACTGACCCGGAAACGCGCCCGGGCCTCGGCGCTGAACTAGTACCTGATTGCGTCGATCGGCTTGATGCGCACGGCCGCGAGCGCGGGGATAATCCCGCACAGGGCGCCGATGCTGGAGGAGATGGCGACGCCTGCGATGGCGGCTCCGGCGGGGAAAGCGGGCGTCTCGCTGAGCGCGATCCCCATGGTTTCGAGGGGTAGGGAGCGCACGACGACGATCGCGATGCCCACGCCGATGACGCCGGCGACGAAGGTCGCGACCACTGATTCCATGAAGACCGCGAAGAAGACGCGCGTAGCGGAGGCGCCGACGGCCCGCCGGATCCCGATTTCGCGCACGCGCTGACGCACGGTGACGATCGCGACGTTGAGCAGGCCCAGGGCGCCGAGGAACACGATGATGCCGCCGATGATCATGATGACGCGGGAGATGGTGCCCAGCTGTTCCTCGCCGATGTCCTCGTGTTCGCCGCCTGTGACGGTGACGCGCCAGCCGTCGCCGAGGATGGAGGCCAGGGCTCGAGGTAGGACGCTGCGCGCCTGGTCGGCATCGTCGGGGCCCACCCACGCGATCATGGAGGGCGTTCCCATCTGGGGCAGCGTGGCGCGCGCGGCGTCGTAGTGCACGTACATGGTGGGCATATCGAAGCGGCTGGAGCTCTTGGTGACGCCGACGACGCGCACGGCGGTCCCATCGGTGGTGTGCAGGACGATGGGGACCTGGTCGATGGGGGCGCGTCCGAGCTGGTTCCAGAGGACTTCGGAGATGACGACGGGTGTCAGGCGCTGCTGGGCGTCGCTGGGCGCGACCCATCGGCCCGCGAGCATGCGGGTGCGGAAGATAACTTGGTAGGCGGGGTCGACGGCCTGGATGGTGACGTCGTTGAACATGTCGTCGGTGCGCACGACCGGGTAGCCGCGGAATTGCCCGCTGGCGCGCGCCTGGAGGACTTCGGTGATCTCACCGCCGCTGCTGGACAGGCGCGACCAGTAGCGGATGTCGTGTCGGGCGGCCAGCGTCACCATCGCGTCGCTCACCGGATCCTTGTCGTCGGGGCGCTCGACGGTGGACGAGGCCTGGGCCCCTTCACCGGTCCCGGTTTCCTGGGTGGGACCGTCGTTCGAAGGTTCTCCTTGGTTTGGCGATGATTGTTCCGGCGCGAGGCGCACAGTCACCGAGCGCCCTTCGTAGAGTTCGGCCAATTCGCGGGAGGACTGCAGGATCAGGTCTCCCAGGGCGATGACGACCGTCATGGCGGCCACGGCGGCGACGACGCCGACGAGGGAGAGGACCACGCGGGCCTTCTGCACCTTAACTTCGCCCCACGCTTCGATGAGGGCCCCCACGATCTGACTGAGCGCATTCATTGATTGCCCTCCTCGTGCGGGGTTGGGGGCGCCGGGACCGGCGTGCTTTCCGGCTCGCCCTGGACGGGCGGCGCCGGGGGCTCCGTCACGACCGGTTCCGTGCCCGGGCGCCCGGCCTCGTCGCCCGCCTGCTCAACCCCGGCCTCGTCTCCCGAGTGCCCGGCCTCCGCGCGCTGCGCGAGAGCGGAGGGGTCCACGACCTCGTGCAGGACGCCGTCGTAGAGTTCGTAGGCGCGCGAGGCGCGGGCGGCGACACCCATATCGTGGGTGATGACGATGAGCGCCGAGTTGGATTCGCGGGCGACCTCCTCCAGGAGCGCCATGACGACGCGCCCCGTGTCCGGGTCGAGGGCGCCCGTCGGCTCGTCGGCGAGGATGACGCGCGGGCGGCGCACGAGGGCGCGCGCGATCGCGATGCGCTGCTGCTCGCCGCCGCTCATCTCGCCCGGGTAGGAGTCCGCGCGATCCGCCAGGCCCACGCGCTCAAGCATGTCGAGGGCGATGGAGCGCCTGCGCAGCAGCTGCGTGCCCGGCGCGTACAGGAGGGGGACCTCGACGTTTTCGGCGGCAGTACGAGCCGCGAAAATGTTGAATTGCTGGAAGACGAAGCCGAAGTCCTCTCCGCGCATGCGAGCGCGACGCCCCTCGCCCAGGCGCGTCGTGTCCACGCCGTCCAGCTCGTAGCTGCCCGACGTGGGCGCATCCAGCAGGCCGACGATGTTGAGCATCGTTGACTTGCCCGTGCCCGACCTGCCCACGATGGACACGTGCTCGCCGGCCGCGACGTCCAGGTTGACGCCGCGCAGAATGTGCAAGTCTTCACCGTCGGGCAGGGTGACCGTGCGGGTCACGCCCCGCAGGCGCACGAGGCTCATCGGGCGCCCGTCCCATCAGTTTTGTCAGCGGCCCCGTCCGTGGTCGCGCTGTCCATCCCGTCTCCGGGGCCCGAGCCGTATGGGTCGTCTTGGTTGTCCTTCGTCGAGGTCGGGGTGAACTCGAGGATCTCCTCGCCTTCCGTCAGTCCCTCCTTGACCTCGACCATCTTGCCGTCAGTCAGACCAAGGGTGACCGAACGCTTCTCGGGGTTGGCCGGGTCGGAGGTCGGCAGGTAGACGGTGCCGCTCTGGTAGCGGCCCTCGACTGCGGAGACCGGCACGGCGAGCACGTTCGTGGCGGAGCCCGTCGTCATCTCCAGGGTCACCTGCAGGCCGGTGAACACCGTCTGGTCCGAGGGGATCGCACAGCGCGCCTTCAGGTCGGTGGACCCCGACGTGGAGGATCCGACGTTTCCGGGGTTCTTCGGGTCCTGAGTCTTGCCGGTGGGGGTCACGAGCGTGACGCCCGTACACTCGAAGGGCGCGGGGCCGTTCTTAATGGTGACGGTCGCGGTGGAGGGCGCCTCCTGGAGCCGGTACATCTGGTCGGCGCTCAGCGGCGCCACAGCAGAAAAGGACGCGGGCGCCACCGATGCGACCGTATCGCCGATCGCAAACTGTTGACCCACGAGGACCCCGGTCGTCACCGTACCATCTCCCGGGGCAACGACGGTCTCGTACCTGTAGGTGGGGTCAGCGGTCTCCACGCTGATAGTGCCGTCCTCGTCGGTGACCTGTTTCGTTTCTCCGGGAATTTCCTTGCGTATCTGGAGGAGCGCGTCACCCTTGGAGACCTTGTCGCCGTCGTTGACATAGACGCGCACGACTGCGCCGTCAAGCGTCGCACGCGCGTTCACCGGCTCGTCTGCTTGAATCGTGCCCGTCAGCTTCACCGTGTTCGTGATGTCGGCGCGTCCCACGTTGATCGTCATCTGCCCGAAGCTGCCGCCCGGGTCTATGCCGTCGTCGGTCTCCTTATCTTGCGAGGCTGGGAAGAACGCGAACTTCACGAGGGAAACCGCAATGACAACCCACGCGATGACTTTGACAATGTCAAGCACCTGAGCGGTGCGGGTCTTGTGTGCCACGTTCGTCTCCTTCGATGAGCGTTGATCGCCTCATTGTAAGATGCGCCTCACGTTCGGAGCAATGGTTCGCACTCGCCGTCCGGAAGGTTTCTGGGACACTCGGCCACGTGCCCCTGGCCCGCCTACGATTGAGACGACCGACAGAGAGGACACCATGATCCGCCGAGCCACACCCGCCGACGCCAATGCCCTGTCCGTGCTCTCCCGAACGTGTTTCACCCAGACCTTCGGTCACCTTTACGCGCCTCATGACTTGGCGCTCTTCCTCGATCAGGCCTACTCCCCCTCCGTCCTACACACCGAACTGACGGACCCCGCACACGCAACCTGGCTTCTCTTCGAGGAAAGCAGCGACGAGGCCGAGGATGAGCGATGCGATCGGGTTACCTCCGGCGCCTCCCCCGCCGATACCCCCAGCACGCGCCTGGACTCCGCGCGTCCCGAGGAGGAAGCCCACGCCTCGTCTCTACAGGACCCTCTGATCGGCTACGTCACCGCGTGTCCCGCGCACCTACCTCACCCCGACGTCGCACCCGACGACGGCGAAGTCCAGCGCCTGTACGTTCTGCGCGGCCACCAGGGTGGGGGACACGGCACGACACTCCTGCGCACGGCTCTGGAGTGGCTCGAACGCAACGGACCGCGCACCGTCTGGATCGGCGTGTGGAGCGAAAACTATGGGGCGCAACGCTTTTATGCGCGGCACGGTTTCGACATCGTCGGCGAATACCTCTTCATGGTCGGCGACCACGCGGACCGCGAGTTCATCACCCGCCGACCAGCGCGGGGACGCCCGGCGTAAGAGCACCCAGCGAGCACCGAGCCCGGCAAGCCACGCGCCAGCCCACCCCGCGGCGTGGGCGATCACCCCGGACCGCCAAGCCCCGCGAGCGGGAAACCTGACGAGCTTCGAAGAACGCCGGGCGCCCTCACTAAAGACTCGGCGCTAACACACAGAAACGGGTCCCGAGGCTCACACCTCAGGGCCCGTCACTGAGTCTCCTCACGTCATCACTCGCCTTTGTCGGCATCGGCGATCTTCTTACGAACATCGTCCATGTCCAGGTTGCGAATCTGGTTGATCAGATCCTCAAGCGCCGACAACGGCAGGGCGCCAGACTGGCGGAAAACCGCAATGCCATCACGGAAAGCCATGAGCGTCGGGATCGACGTGATCTGCGCGGCCATTGCCAGCTGCTGCTGATCGTCCGTGTCGATCTTGCCGAACACAACATCCGTGAACTTCTCGGATGCCTCTTCAAAAATAGGGCCAAACTGTCGGCACGGTCCGCACCAAGTCGCCCAGAAGTCAACCAGAACGATGTCGCCAGCGGACACGGTCTGCTCGAAATTCTCCTGCGTCAGCGTAACGGTAGCCATGTTTCTCCTTGCGTGGTCGGCTCTTTCGCCAACCGGTCGATCGGGGCGGTCTACCCCTTGTTGAACTGTCTTAATCAACGGACGCGCGGCGCCCACTATTCCCAAGAAGGAAGGGGAGCCTCAGTGACGTGCCGCACGTCTTCCTCGGATGCGCCCAGGCCTCGTAGAATAAACGTTTCCACGAGACAAAGCGCTGACTCCCGATGCGGGCCTTCCGCGGGGAGGCGCTGCCCCGCCAACGTCGCATGAATCAAGTGAACCGCGCCCAGCGTATTCTGCTGCGCAATTAACCCGCGACCCATGGCGTCGTCGAGAATAGAAATGAGGACCTCGCCAACCATCCCCACGTGATCATGCAGATGCGAGGCGCCCCGATCCGACATCTGCCGACGCAACCCCATACCCGCTTTCACGTGGTACCGGCTGGTCATCTGCACGTGCGAACGAATGTAGAGGCGCAAACGCATCAACGGGTCAGGTTCAGTCGACAGGCGTTCACTCAGAACAGACGTGAACTCTTCGGTGACCTGACGCATATACGCAAGCAGCAGCACTTCCTTGTCCGCGAAGTGGTTATAAACCGCCGTGCGACCGACGCCCGCGCGCTCCGCGATCTGACTCATCGTGATCGACTCAAAGGGCTGCTCAGCCATCAGGGAACCGAGGGCGTCAAATAGGCGCGTGCGTGTCAGCTCGCGGTGAGAGGCGAGTGACTCGCCAATAATCTTCGGCATGGGCACATTCTGACATCTTGCCCCCATGTGTCGTCAAATGATGCGCGCACGCCCACGCTGCGCCAGCGCAGCGCAGGTCCGTCAGTCGGCCACGCTCAAGTCCCGCTCGATACCACGTACGTGCCCGACCACGCTCATACCACGCGCGCCCCACACTCAACCGCGCGACCATGGAAGTCTCAGCACTCACAACACGCGACCACGGCCTCGACGATGGGCAGGTCCGCGACAATCCACTGCAGGGGCGCGAGTTGAGTGATCGGCACCCAGCGGGCCTCCAGGTGCGAGGCACCCGCACGCGGGGCCGGCGAACCGGGTGCCACCTCGGCGAGCCACACGCCCATGACGCGCCCACCCAGGATCGGCCACCACATGCCGCCGTCCGGACACACGCGCTCCCCCACCCGCAGGTGCGTGCCAAGTTCCTCCGCGATCTCACGTTCGAGGGCAGCCACAGCATCCTCGCCCTCTTCGATCTTGCCGCCCGGCAGCTCGAACTGACCGCGCAACTCCTGCGGGTAGGCGCGCGAGCACGCGAGCAGCACGGTTGGGTGCTCCAGGGAATCGACGATGGCTGCGGCCACCACGGGACGAGGCATGGGTCCTCCAATCAGTCAAACGATCCTCAGTGTATCCGCGGCCAGCACGCGCAACAGAACCGGATCCATCTCGGAGCGGACCACGAGGCGTGAACTGAGGCAGGAGCGGGCAGCACTGCCGTTTCCGCGCCGGAGCGACATGCGCGCATAGGCGGATGCAGCCTTGTTGCCGAGAGCAGCACGACAACCACGATCGCACAGCACACAGCGCCGCGATCACACCGCTGTGCGCGAGATGCCGGTTGCGTGCCCGTCCACCGTGACGCTATGATCGACAAGTCGATTCCTTCGGGACGATGAATTGCGGGCGTAGTTCATCGGTAGAATGGAAGC
>ERZ1674149.215-NODE-215-length-16745-cov-16.331576_pt1 | contig 16745 bp, 15 predicted proteins | sample MGYA00581311_ERZ1674149 | MGnify/ENA primary metagenome ERZ1674149 (study PRJEB41354, sample SAMEA4873312) | human saliva metagenome | biome: human-associated habitat [ENVO:00009003]; feature: mouth environment [ENVO:08000002]; material: saliva material...
AGTCACCTGCGCGGGTGGCGGAATAGGCAGACGCGCTAGCTTGAGGTGCTAGTCCTCGTATTAGAGGGTGGGGGTTCAAGTCCCCCCTCGCGCACAGATAATCCCCGGTTCTTCGGAACCGGGGATTTTTGTATGCTCGGTTGTATGTCCGGTAAAAGCACGCAAAAAATAGTGGGGTGAGGCTCTTTGAAGGGAACCTCACCCCACACTAGCTACGCTAAGGAAGCTAGAAGAACAGCTGCATCAGCTGAAACTGAACGAATCAGTATCGTTCAGAGAGATTACTCAGCCAGACGCTCCGGGTCGGTGGTGACCAGAATCTTCACAGCGGTCTCGTTGTGGTGGATCAGGGTGTCGAAGCCCTTGTCAATCAAGTCTTCCACAGCGATCTTGCCGGTGATGAAGGGCTTGAGGTCAATCTTGCCGGACTCAACGAGCTTGATGGTCTCCGGGTGGGAGTTCACGTATGCGATGGTGCCGCGGATATCGAGCTCCTTGAGCACAATCTTCTGAACATCCAGGGAAGCGGGCTTACCCCAAATGGAGACGATGACGACCTTACCGGTGGGCTTGAGAGCATCCAGAATCAGGTCCAGTGCGGGCTGAACGGAGGTGCACTCGAACGCGATGTCAGCGCCACGGCCGTCGGTCAGCTTGTGAATCTCAGCCAGAACGTCAACCTCAGCGGGGGAGAAAGCGTAGTCAGCAACGCCGGAGTCCAGAGCCTTCTGGCGGCGCAGCGGGGACAGCTCGGAGATAATGACCTTAGCGCCCTTAGCCTTCAGAACTGCGGAGGTCAGCAGACCGATGGGGCCAGCACCGGTAACCAGTGCGAATGCGCCCTCTTCGAACTCGCCTGCACGCTCAACAGCGTGGTAGCCAACGCTCAGGGGCTCAATCAGTGCAGCCTCGTCCAGGGGAATGGTGTTGGGGATCTTGTGAACCCAGCGGCGCTTGACAGCAACCTTCTCGGACAGACCGCCACCGCGACCTGCCAGACCGATGAAGTTCATGTCCTTGGACAGGTGGTAGTCCTTGGAGTCGGGGCCGGTGTAGACGTCATCGCGAATGATGTAGGGCTCGACGACAACGTGGTCGCCAACCTCAAGGTCGTCTACGCCTTCGCCCAGTGCCTCAACAACACCGGAGAATTCGTGACCGAGGGTGACGGGGGAGTCCTCACCAGAAATGGGGTGGGGATGACCGTGCTGGGGGCAGAAGATGGGGCCGTCAAGGTATTCGTGCAGGTCGGTACCGCAAATACCGCACCATGCGACCTTGACCAGAACCTCGCCCGCAGCGGCTTCGGGTGCGGGGATGTCTTCAATGCGGATGTCGTTACGGTCGTAGAAGCGTGCTGCCTTCATGGGATGGAGCTCCTTAGCGTGGTTGTGGCGCTCACAGCGGTGTGTGCTTGCCGGTACGGTTCGCATCCATGGGTCTGTCACAGCGTTGACAGAGGCCCAAACGACATGGTTTGGACCGGTTGTGAACTGTCCTGCCGGCATTCGCATCGCTAGCGCCGGATGGTGACGGGTGCGGCTGGATTGTCGCTCCCATGTGCTTAACGCTACTCCTATAAATCAAAGATTCCTAGGATATATACAAAATTTCTTTTATGTGACAGATATTTCTTTTTGGGTGTTTTCGACTCCATCACGCCCGAGCATCTAGCGCCCGGCGAGCGCAGACGGTAGCGTAGAAGCATGACTGACGCGAACGCACAGGGCACCGCCGCCCACACCCAGCCCACTTCTGACAGCTCCGGTCGAACGGTACCGAACCGACCCGCCGCAATAACCCGCCACTACGACGCACCCGACGCTGATTGCGTGCGCGGTAGCGAGTACTCCGAAATCCTCGCCCTCGAAACCGAACAGCGTAAGCGTGCCGCTGAGCACCGTCGCAAGCGCGGGCACGCGCATCCTGAGCGGGAACACGCTGACCACGGTCAGCCCGAGCAGGAACGTAGCCACGGCGAGCGCCATGGTCATGGAAAAGGGCGCGGTCATGGAAAGAGCCACGGCGCGCATCACGGTCACCGCCTCGACGAAGACAGCGGACTGGCACATATTCGCCGCGACCTCGCCGAATCCGTCGCCACGCGCGCGGACTCTCTGACCGAAATTCTTATGGCGATTCATGCGCATCCTGAGACTGCCTACGAGGAGTATTTTGCCTCCCGCACGCTCGTTGATGCGGTCTGCGAAGCCCACCCGAACCTCAGGATTGAGTACCCCGCCTTCGGTCTGGATACCGCGTTCAAAGTGGAGCTCACCAGCGCCGACTACGACCCCGCCACACACCGCACCATCGCGATTCTCTCCGAATATGACGCGCTGCCGGGCATCGGTCACGGCTGCGGCCACAACGTCATTGCGGTATCCGGGCTGGGCGCTTTCCTTGCCCTGGCGGATGCGCTCGCCACCGGCCCCGAGGCGTTCAGTGGCAGGGTCCTCTACTACGGCACGCCCGCCGAAGAGTCCGATGCCGGTAAAGAGCTGATGGCGCGCGCCGGCGCATTCGAGCGGGTGGATGCCGCCATTATGGTGCACCCCTACTTTATGGATGTGGCTGATCAGGCGTGGTTGGGTCGCCGTGAATGCCGCGTCACCTATCAGGGTGTGAGCGCGCACGCGTCCTCGCACCCGTTTATGGGTCGCAACGCACTGGATGCGGCAAACCTGGCGTACCAGGGTTTGGGTTTGTTGCGTCAGCAGATTCCCGGTTCTGACCGTATTCACGCGATTATTGATCACGGCGGGGACGCCCCGAACCTGATTCCTGCCACCGCGAGCTTGCATATTAATATCCGTTCTAAGCACGCGCCGACTCTGCGTGCGCTGTCGCGACGGGTTGAGGAGGTGCTGCGCGGTGCGGCGCTCATGGCTGGCGTGAGTGCGGAGGTGACGTGGGATTCTTCGCCGATGACCATGCCGGTGCGCACGAACCGCCCGCTGTTGAAACGTTGGGTTTCGGCTCAGCGTTCGGTGGGTCGCCACCCGTACCCGCCCGGAACGGTCAGTGACACCCTGGCGGCTTCGACTGATTTCGGTAATGTGAGCCTGCGCGTGCCCGGTATTCACCCGCTGATTCAGATTGCGCCCGAGGGTACCGGCATGCACACGGTGGAGTTCGCGCACTGTGCGGACACCCCGGCGGCGGTGGATGCTGCCCTGGACGCGGCGTTCGGTCTGGCGTCTGTGGCTTTGGACTTCCTAGTCGACGACGAGCTGGCGGATGCGGTTCGTGCTGATTTTGAGGCTTCCGGCGGTGCCGTGGATGTGGAGGGCTACTTTAGCAACATGTGAGCTTGCTCAAAAGGTCAGAACGTCATTATTTGGTTTTGTGAGTGAAAAACACCCCTCATATCCCATAAAGTCACCAGCACCCATCAAAAAAAGCAAAATAACCCAACACAAAACGCAAAATCTGCGGCATAATAGAAAGTAACGAAGCAAGCTCACCGGGGAAGAACGCCCGCCCAAGGAAATTCAACCCCGAGGCACACACCCGCTTCCTTATAGACCACGCGAGAATCCTCTCGCACCACACGGATAACTCTCACGAAAGAGGGCATACAGCAATGAACGGTGTCAACAACCCCACCAAGCTCGGCGTCATCGGTGCAGGCGGCGTCGGTAGCGCAACCGCATACGCAGCTATGGTCCGCGGCTCCGCAGACGAAATCGTCCTGTACGACATCGACGGCAAGCGCGCACACGCTGAAGCACTGGACATCGCACACGGCGCAATGTTCGCACACGAAGCAACCGTAACCGGTGGCGACGACATCGAACTGCTGCGCGACTGCGACATGGTCATCATCACCGCTGGTGCTCGCCAGAAGCCCGGCCAGCCCCGCCTCGAACTGGCAGGCGCAAACGTCGCAATCCTCGAGAAGCTGCTGCCGAACATTATGTCCGTAGCACCCAACGCGATCATCATGCTCGTCACCAACCCCTGTGACGTTCTCACCGTTGTGGCTCAGAAGATTACCGGCCTGCCCGCAAACCGCGTGCTGTCCTCCGGTACCGTTCTGGACTCCTCCCGCCTGCGTTGGCTGATTGCTAACAAGGCTGGCGTCTCCATCAAGAGCGTTCACGCAAACGTTGTTGGCGAGCACGGCGACTCCGAGTTCCCCGTCTGGTCCGCAGCAAACATCGGCATGGTTCCCCTGACCGAGTGGAAGCAGGACGGCAAGCTGCTGTTCACCGAAGAGGTCCGTGAAGAACTGGCAACCGAAGCTATGCGCGCAGCATACAAGGTCATCGAGGGCAAGGGTTCCACCAACTACGCAATCGGTATCTCCGGTGCACGTATCGCTGAGGCATTCCTCGGCGGCCAGAACGCAGTGCTGCCCGTCTCCACCACCATCGCAGGCGAGCTGTACGGCTTCAAGGACGTTGCACTGTCCCTGCCCACCATCGTGAACCGTGAGGGCATCCAGCGCGTGCTCGAGGTTCCCATGAACGAGGCTGAGCTGGCACAGCTGAAGGCATCCGCTGAGGCAATCCGCGCATCCGCAGCTTCCCTAGGCTTCTAAAAACCCGGCTTCTAATTCTCTCGGGCTCAACCCGTAAGAAGCAAACATTCAGTAGGCGCAGCGTAAAGCTGAGCTAACCGACAGAAGAACCCGCCGCACCCGGCACCTGCTCCCTTGAGGAGTGGGGGACTGGGGACGGCGGGTTCGCTGTGTCTGTAAGGTTTTTGCGGTGCTTGAAGTGCCGCGTGCATGCTTTGCTTGCCCAGCCTGATTTGACCAACCTGGGCTTACCGCTCTGGCTTTGGCGTTCTCTTCACAGCCCCGAATTTACCCGTCGATTCACCTGCCGCGCCCGTTCACAGTTCCGCGTTTAAACCGCCGTATGACCGCCCGGCGCACACCATAGGCGCGTAGGTAGTAGAATAATGGCATGAGCATTGATCCTCGCACCGAACTCACCCGCCTCCTTGACGCGCTGGAGGCGCACCTGACCGCCGTCGTCAACCGAACCGGCGAGCACGACTCTGCCGTCGATGAGGCATACGTAGAAATCGCCAACGCCTTCGAAGCCTACGAAGATGCCCTCTTCGAGGCGTACAACGAGGTCACTCCCTTGAGCGTCTACGGTGATGAAGACGAGGATGACCTTGAAGAAATCCTCGACGATGAAGACGACATCGACGACGATATTGAGTACGAGGACTAAATAGCGCCTCGCCCATACGTTACGGACCGACCCCTGACCGGTACCCCCTACGCGGGGTAACGAGGCAGGGGTCGAACCGTACCCGCAACACCCGCGCAGCCCTTGCCCCCAGTATCTAATGAGTGCAGTGCCTACCGAGCGCACCACCTACTGAGAGTCCGCCGAACACCTGACCGCCTGATACCCACCGAGCATGCACCGAGAACGGAGACACCCGTGAGCGAACCCCGCACCTGGCGCGACGCCGCCCTGATCCTCCGTACCCAAAAACTCGGCGAGACCGACCGCATCATCATCATGCTCACCCGCGACGGCGGAATCACCCACGCCGTCGCCAAAGCCGTACGCAAACCCACCTCCAAATTCGGTGGACGACTCGAACCGTTCATGCACACCGACCTGTCCTTCAGCCGCGGCAGAACCAACCTGCACACCATCACCCAGGCGGCAACCCTGCACGCCTACACCGCACCCATCATGGCTAACTACGATGCGTACACGTGCGCCTCCACCATCGCCGAACTGGCAGAAGCACTCACCAAAGACACTGACAGCACCGCCGATATTTACACTCTCACCCATGGGGCGCTTGCCGCGCTCGCGCACGGGCAACACGTGCCGCAGAGGATTCTGACCCGCTACCTGGCGCGCAGCATGAACGCCGCCGGTTGGCCGCTCATCGGTGAGAATTGCACCCGATGCGGTAACCCGCTCGTGAATCCCGATAGCCAGGGTGCGGAAAATAGCCGAGCAGAAAATACCGGCGCAGACAACGCCCCCAACACTGCAGGTGGAAGCGGAAGGTACGTTGCCTTCCACACCGCCCACACCTACGGGCACCACACCGCGCTCTGCCCCCAATGCGCACCCGCCGTCGACACGCCCCTGACCGGTCTGCGTGCCGAAGAGCTCGGCTATGCGCTCGCTACCGCATCGGCGGATCCGCGCGCCTGGGCGACTATTGACGCAGCACCGGTGCCGGTTGCCTCCAAAATCCTGGGACTCTACCTGAAAACCACCCAGAACCTGCTCGAACACCCTCTGAAAACGGCGAGCGCCCTCGAAGCGGAGATCCCTGCACCGTAAACCGGCGCTGTAAAGAACCGCCCGCATAGTTTAGATGCACGCCGGTGCTTCAAACATAGGCCAACCAGGACGCAAAATAACCCCCGAAGCACCCGCCCATGCGCAGTATGTCACGGTAAAATAGCTAACAGCACGCCAGCGTTTATTTCTGGCGCATATCTAGGCAAACGACCCCGGGGGAGAACCCGCCAGGGAAGAAAGGCACACATGGCACGCACCCAGCCCGTACCCCCGCCCGCGCACCCCACCGGGGCAACCCCGCCGCCGATTCCGAAGAAGTTCATTCCGCAGCACGTCGCCGTCGTCATGGACGGTAACGGACGCTGGGCGAACGAACGCGGCCTGCCCCGCACCGAGGGTCACCGTGCTGGCGAGGCGGCACTGCTGGACGTTGTTGCGGGTGCTATCGAGATGGGCATCCCGTACGTGACCGCCTACGCGTTCTCCACCGAAAACTGGAAGCGTTCACCCAGCGAGGTTGCGTTCATTATGCGTTTCTCCACCGAGGTGCTGCAGCGTCAGCTGGAAACCCTCAAGACCTGGGGTGTGCGCATCCGCTGGGCTGGCCGCCGACCCAAGCTGTGGAAGAACGTCATCGAAGAGCTCGAACACTGCGAGCGCGAAACTATCGACAACACCGTCTGCACTCTCACCATGTGCGTGAACTACGGCGGTCGCGCAGAAATTGCTGACGCGGCGGCAGCTATCGCCGCGGACGCTGTGGCGGGCAAGCTCAAGCCCGGCAACATTACCGAAAAGACCATCCAGAAGTACCTGGACGAGCCCGACCTGCCGGACGTTGACCTGTTCCTGCGTTCCTCCGGTGAGCAGCGCATCTCGAACTTCTTGCTCTGGCAGAGCGCTTACGCCGAGATGATTTTCATGAACGTGCTCTGGCCCGATGTTGACCGCCGCACCCTCTGGGAGGCTGTCGAAGAGTACGCGCGCCGCGACCGCCGCTACGGTGGTGCAGTCGACGCTGTGGCGAACGACAAGTAGCCTCTGGTACACCCGGCTCATAGCCCCATAAACCACCCACACCCTCCAACCTTAGGGAGAACAAATGCGCATCTACCCGACCTTCTTCAACATCTTCTTCAAGGGCATGGACCCCGAGAAGGCACACCACGTCGGCTTCTGGGGCGTTCAGACCCTGCGCAACGTCGGCATCACCCGCGCGCTGCGCAAGTACTTCCAGCCCGCACCGGAACTGGCAACCACCGTCATGGGTATTACCTTCCCCTCGCCGTTCGGCCTGGCTGCTGGCTTCGATAAGGGCGGTAAGGGTATTGCCGCGCTGGCTGGTATCGGCTTCGGCCACGTCGAGATCGGTACCATCACCGGTCAGGCGCAGCCCGGTAACCCGCAGCCGCGCCTTTTCCGCCTTGTGGAAGATAAGGCGGTCATCAACCGTATGGGCTTCAACAACGACGGTGCCGCTGCGGCTGGCCCGCGTGTTGCTGCCGCCCGCGCAGACCTCGAAACCGAATACCGCGGTGCTGTACGCCCGGTCATCGGCGTGAACATCGGCAAGACCAAGGTTGTTGAGCTTGAGAACGCTATCGAGGACTACCTGATTTCTACCCGCACCCTGGCACCGCAGGCAGACTACCTGGTCGTCAACGTTTCTTCCCCGAACACTCCGGGTCTGCGCACCCTGCAGGCTATCGAGTCGCTGCGCCCGCTGCTTGCTGCCGTGCGTGAGGAGGCAGACCGCGTATGCCCCAACCGCCACGTACCGCTGACCGTGAAGATCGCGCCGGACCTGGTCGATGAGGACGTGATCGAGGTGGCAGCCCTGGCTAAGGAGCTGAAGCTGGACGGCATCATCGCCACCAATACCACTATTGCCCGCGACGGCCTGGGCCTGACCAGCGACATGACCAAGGTCAAGGAAATTGGTGCCGGCGGCCTCTCCGGTGCGCCGCTGAAGCCCCGCTCCCTGGAGGTGCTGCGACTGCTCAAGCGTGAAATCGGTGACGACCTCGCCATCATCTCCGTTGGCGGCGTGACCACCGCTGAGGATGTGCAGGAGCGCCTGGACGCTGGCGCTGACCTGGTGCAGGGCTACACCGCGTTCCTGTATGAGGGTCCGCTCTGGGCGGCACACATTAACCGTGGCCTGGTGAAGTTGCGCCGCGCTCGCCGCTAGAAGGTTTGCAGGCGGGAGCGTTATGCTTCCCGGCGCGCTGACTTGGCGTGTTGACTCTGCATGCTGAAAGGGGGCACCGTTCTCTACCCGTAGGGGGTGGAGGCGGTGCCCCCTTTTGTATGCCCACTATTCCGCCCCTCTATTCCGCCGAAAAGCCACATGTGTTTCGAAAAGCTACTTCTTTGGTGGCTTTTCGAAACACATGTGGCTTCTGGGCACGCATAGTTATTTGACGTATAAAGCATTGATTTGTTCGAATGGTGGCGATTCGTTGCTATTACACTCATTGCAAAGCAAACGACTGTAAATATGCGGTAGGGTTTTATATGTAGCGTCCCGTGGTGCATTGTTGCGCCTGCTGGGTGCGCTGCGCGGCTGGGTTCTTCCGGCGGTCAAGCAACGACCATTTTCTACCAGCCTGGCAAGTGCATACACACCATCACCGACGATAGGAGCGCACCGTCATGGAGCCTCGTACCTTCCTTTACCGTACCCAAATTCATCGCCGTACCCTGTTGGGTAGCGGCGCACTTGTGGGCCTTGGCGCCCTGCTTGCGGCGTGTGGCCAGCAGGCTTCTAACGAGGCAGCAGCCACCGCATCTGCCGCGCCGAGCGAGTCGGCTTCGGCATCTGCAGTGGCTTCTGAGTCTCCCTCTGCGAGCGCCACCCCTTCTACTGTTCGTGGTTATTCGGGTGGTTCGAAGGCACCCGACGGTGAGTACCGTAAGGCCGATGGCTACGGCCCTGCTCAGAACGTGCCGAAGCCTAACGCCCCTGAAGAGGGCTATAACGAAAAGTCCATTGAGGGTATCCGTAAGACAATGGACGCTTGGGTTAAATGGACTAATTATGGAATTCAGGTAGGCGATTTTACGGAATCCCGAAAGTATATTTCCAGCGACTTTACGGAGGAACTGGAAGGGTATAAGAGCTTTGAGGATTTGTATAAGCGCGGTGGTTGGATTATTGATGGCATAGATAACTACACCGCTCATACAAAGCCATGGACGGAAGATGGGGAAACCTATTTTTGGAAGGCATATCGCGAGTGGAATTATATAACTCTTGTGGAGCCTACTGGCGAGTGGCACAGAGATGTCAATATCCAGAAGGATAACGATACCTGGAAGTTTGAGTTTAAGTACTTTGATTCTTCCTGGAGGATTGTTGACTGTGTGCAGGTAGATGGTTAGTGTGCTGAGAATTAGCGCATTTCAAAGTTCTAAAGTTTTGCATTTCTTAGGATAGGAATTTCTGTGTCTTCTTTTGTTCTTAACCGCCGCGCATTGTTGAGTGGCGTTACTTTCTTTGGTGCATCCGCTCTGCTTGCGGCATGCGGACAGCAGGCAAGTAACGAGGCAAGTGCTTCAGCTTCTTCGACCGCTGCCCCGACTGAAACCGCCTCGGCGTCAGCGGTAGCTACCGATTCTCCCTCCGTAACCCCGTCTACCGTCCGCGGCTATTCGGGCGGATCTAAAGCGCCTGATGGGGAGTACCGCCCTGCTGATAAGTACGGTAACGCCCAGAATGTGCCCAAGCCTAACGCTCCTGAAGAGGGTTACCGCGAGAAGTCTGTAGAAGGTATCCGTAAGACGATGGATGCATGGATTAAATGGGGTAATTATGGCGTACAGACCGGTGACTATTCAATGGCTCGTCAGTTTATATCACCGACTTTTGAACGTGAACTAAAAGAATACGATTATATTGAAGAACTTTATCGACGTGGAGGTTGGGTAATTGATGGAATAGAAAACATGGTTGCTAATGAACCGCCTTGGTCCGAAGATGGAGAGACATATTTCTGGAAGGCATACCGAGAATGGAATCGCGAGATATATGTTGAATATGATGGTAGCTGGCGTGGATGGAATAATGATGATAAAAGCGACGATACGTTTAAATATGAATTTAAACATAACGGAACAAAGTGGGAAATTGTGGGCTACGAAGGTGTGGATGATTAATCGTGAAGAAATTTTTGAAGGATTCTGATGTGTTGAGCCGCCGCGCATTGTTGAGTGGCGTTACTTTCTTTGGTGCATCCGCTTTGCTTGTGGCGTGTGGCCAGCAGGCGAATAATGAGGCGGCAGCTACCGTATCCGTGGCGCCGAGCGAGACCGCCTCGGCATCTGTAGCGGCTTCTGACTCGCCTTCGGCGAGCGCCACCCCTTCTACTGTTCGAGGCTACTCGGGTGGATCGAAAGCACCTGACGGCGAATACCGCAAAGCTGACAAGCACGGTAACGCCCAGAATGTACCTAAACCCAACGTGCCTGAAGACGGCTACAACGAAAAGTCCCCCGAAGGCATGCGCAAGACACTGGATGCCTGGACTCAATGGGCTAACTACGGTACTCAAACTGGTGATTTCACCATGGCACGCCAATTCGTATCTCCAACCTTCGAGAATGAGCTCAACGCCTACGCAGACATTGAGGATCTTTACAAAAGCGGTGGATGGGTCATCGGCGGTGTCGACCATTTCCTAACTGAAGGCGCCCCATGGTCAGAAGATGGTGAAACCTACTTCTGGAAGGTGTACCGCGAGTGGGATTACGAGACTTATGTTGAGTCCGACGGTAGCTGGCGCCGTTGGGAAAATAAGGACAAGACTAAGAACACTTTTAAATTTGAGCTGAAGCATAATGGTGTTAAGTGGGAGATCATGAACTACGAACACGTGGAGGAGCAACCATGAACCCCAACATGCTGAACCGCCGCTCAATGCTGACCGGCGGCACACTCATCAGCCTCAGCACCCTACTCGCCGCCTGCGTGCCGCACGACATCACAACTGCAGGAGACGGATCCACCGCATCCGGCGCAGCAGCCACTAACAGCAGCTCAAGCCGTAGCACCGGCAACAACGTCGGTAACGGCGAATACCGCAAAGCAGATGCCAAAGGCCCCGCCCAGAACGTCCCCAAACCCAACGCCCCCGAAAACGGATACCGTGCAAAGACCCCCGACGGCATCCTCAAAACCATGGACGCCTGGAACCAGTGGGTCAACTACGGCGTCCAAACCGGCGACTACGGCAAAGCCCGCGAATTCCTCTCCACCTCAAACGACGGAGAACTCGAAATCTACCGGGAAATAGAAGCGCTCTACCAGCGCGGCGGATGGGTCATCGACGGCATCGAACACTTCGAACCCGCCGGCATACCCAGGACCGACGACCATCAAACCTACTACCTGGAAACCAACCACGAATGGGAAAAACACACCGAAGTGGAACCCGACGGCCGCCAAGAAACCTGGAGCAGCGACAAGGAAGAAGAAATCTACACATTCGCCCTCGAACACCGCGACGGCAGGTGGCAGATCCTCTACTCCCGAATCGAAGCCTAACCGTACCGGCGTCTAGCCACGGTTATACGCCCAAAAGCCACATGTGTTTCGAAAAGCCACCAAAGAAGTAGCTTCTCGAAACACATGTGGCTTCTCGCGTATAGAGGATTAGCGGGCACAAAAATAGGGGAGAGGCCTGAACCTTCAGGACCTCTCCCCAAGCACCTATAAGGCACTAACGACTTAGTGCGGGTACTCGCCGTACTTCACCATCGGAACCGGGCGGCGCATACGACGAGGAACCATCACACGGTTATACGTGTACATGCCGGAGCGAGGTTCCATCTCGCCGAACTTCGCAATTACCTTCTTCTTCAGGCCACGCCACAAAAGCCAGGAATCACCAATCCACAGCAGCAGCAGACCCCAAAGGACGTACGTAGTAATACGCTGGAAACCCTCCGCAGCCTCAGCAGAACCAAAGAAACCGGGGATGAACAGGGTAAAAATAAAGAACGCCAGCATGACAAACAACATGACGTCACCAACATTGCGGCGCGCATCAATGTAGTCACGAATATAACGGCGCTGCGAACCACGATCCACGGCGGGCAGGTAACGCTGATCGCCACCCATCAACGCATCATTCTGACGCTCACGAGCCTTCGCCATCGCCTCACGTTCACGAGCCTTCGCCTCCTTACGGTCACTAACAACCAGAGGCTGACGACGAGCCGCCTGCTGCTCCTTACGCGAAGGAGTAGGACGGCCCTTCTTCGGGGTGAACTTCGGATTAACCGGAGCCTGAGGCTCCTCTACAACCTGCGGCTGAACAGCTTCCGCTTCAGCCTTCTCTTTCTTACGACCAAACACCCTCCCATCATACCCGAACGGCACACACCAAACCCGCCCCCACAAGCCCACACCAGCAACTGAAACAACTCCAACCACCCGGCGGCGGCGGGTAAGGTGGGGGTAAGGTAGAAACATGACTACTGAATTCACCCACCACAGCGCCCTACGCGACGCCGTCACCAAAAACTTCGAAGCAACCCTGCAAACCCTCACCGAGCTCGTCGCCATCCCCTCCATCGCCTGGGAATCGCACGACCTCACCCAGGTAGACCGCAGTGCCGAGGCAGTCGCCGCGCTCGCAACCAAGGCAGGCTTCGACAACGTACGCATCGAACGCGCCACCTACACCACCGCCGACGGCACCGAAAAGCAGGGCATGCCCGCCGTCATCGCCTCCCGCCCCGCCGCAGAAGGCTACCCGACCATCCTGCTCTACGCCCACCACGACGTACAGCCCGCCGGCAACCTCGACCTGTGGGACACCGAACCCTTCGTCGCAACCCGCAAGGGCGACCGCCTCTACGGCCGCGGCGCAGCAGACGACAAGGCAGGCATCCTCGTGCACCTCGCCGCGCTCGCAGCCCTCAACGAGACTCTCGGTGATGACTTCAAGCTCGGCGTGAAGCTCTTCATTGAGGGTGAAGAAGAGGCAGGCTCGCCCTCCTTCGTCTCCTTCCTCAACACCTACCGTGAGGAACTGTCCGCCGACTACATTGTCGTCGCAGACTCCGCCAACTGGCGCGCCGGCGTACCCGCACTGACCACCAGCCTGCGCGGCGTCGCATCCGGCGACATCGAGGTGCGCGTCGGCAGCCATGCCATCCACTCCGGCATGTTCGGCGGCCCCATGCTCGACGCACACACCCTCATGGCACAGCTACTCGCCACCCTGCACGACGCCACCGGCGCCGTAGCCGTCGAAGGCCTGCACCGCGCCCCCGAACCCGAACTCGAATACGCCGAAGCAGACTTCCGCAACGACTCCGGCATCCTCGACACCGTACCCCTGGCAGGCACCGGATCCGTTGCATCCCGCCTGTGGACCCAGCCGGCAATCTCCGTCATCGGCATGGACATCCCCTCCATCGCAACCTCCTCCAACACCCTCGCCGTCGTATCCCGCGCACGCATCAGCACCCGCCTAGCACCCGGCGACAACCCCGAAAACGCACACCGCGCACTCGCCGAACACATCAAGGCACACGCACCCCACGGCGCACAGGCGAACTACACCCCCGTTGACTCCGGCATGCCCTTCGCCACCGAAGTCGACGCAGACGGCGCACAGACCGCCCTCGACGCAATGCGCGCCGCATGGGACGTCGAACCCGTACAGACCGGCATGGGCGGCTCCATCCCGTTCATCTCCGACCTGAAGGACGTCTTCCCGCAGGCACAAATCCTCGTCACCGGCGTAGAAGACCCCGACACCCGCGCACACAGCGCCAACGAGTCCCTCTACATCCCGGACTTCAAGAACGCAATCCTCGCGGAGGCGCTACTGCTCAGCGCACTCGGCGCTCGCTAAACGCGCTCGCTGACCAGCACCCACTCGGATAGAAAGTTTCAGGAAGCGCGGGGGAGAAACATCCACAAAAGTGGGGGAGAAGGGTCACAAACCCCAACCCCCACTTTTTCGGTATCCTAGAAGCAGAATTACATGTCAAGCTCCCACACCAATACTCACGCCCCCGGCGAACTATGCACACCCTAGGTTGTGCATCAAACACTCAGGGGCGTATCGTGAAGGCTAAAACACCCACACGCGACGCACACGCGACGCACACGGGCAACCAACAAAACAAAAGGACAACACCAATGAGTGCAACCACCATCGAACTGCCGACCCACGGCGTCAACCTCACCGAAGTAGCACAGACCAAGGTCCGCACCCTCCTCGAACAGGAAGGCCGCACCGACCTGCGCCTGCGCATCGCCGTCCAGCCCGGCGGCTGCTCCGGCCTCATCTACCAGCTCTACTTCGACGAGCGCGTCCTCGACGGCGACGCAGTCCGCGACTTCGACGGCGTAGAAGTCATTGTCGACAAGATGAGCGCACCCTACCTCGACGGCTCCACCATCGACTTCGAAGACACCATCGAAAAGCAGGGCTTCTCCATCGACAACCCCAACGCAGCAGGCTCCTGCGCATGCGGTGACTCCTTCCACTAAACCGAAGACACCCCAGCGCTAAGCACCCCACGGTGCAACACGCCTAACAAACCCCCGTCTCGCATACTGCACCCAACCATGCAGATACGCGGCGGGGGTTTTACACTTAACACATGACTACGCACGAAATCACCTGGAAATACATCCTCAACCAGCTCGTCAAACACCAAAACCTCACCGACACCGAAGTCGCCTGGGCAATGGACCAAATCATGACCGGCCAAACCGAACAGCCGATCCTCGCATCCTTCCTCACCGCCCTGCACTCCAAAGGCGAAACCCCCGAAGAACTCGGCGCACTCGCAGCCGGTATGATCGCCAAAGCCGAAACCGTCGACATTGACCCCAATGCCGTAGACATCGTCGGCACCGGCGGCGACCAGCAAAACACCGTCAACATCTCCACCATGGCAGCCCTCGTCATCGCAGGAACCGGCGCCACCGTCGTCAAACACGGCAACCGCGCCTCCACCTCCAAATCCGGCTCCGCAGACGTCCTCGAAGCCCTCGGAATCCGCCTCGACATGCCCATTTCCGCAGTCGCCGAATGCGCTCGCGAGACTGGCATCACCTTCCTGTTTGCGATGACTTTCCACCCGGCAATGCGTCACGTGGGCCCGACCCGCCGCCTGCTGGGCATTCCGACCGCGTTCAACTACCTGGGCCCCATGACCAACCCGGCGCGCGTGAAGTCCTCGGCTATCGGTGTTGCTAACCCGGTCATGGCTGAGAAGATGGCTCACGTCTTCGCGGAGCGCGGCGACCACGCCCTGATTTTCCGCGGTGATGACGGCCTAGATGAGCTGACCATCGCGACCACGAGCCGCCTGTGGGAGGCTGTAGACGGCGAACTGACCGAGTATCGTTTTGACCCGACCGAGTACGGTCTGCAGAACGCACCGCTGGAGCAGTTGCGTGGCGGTGACGCCGAGTACAACGCGGGCGTTTTCCGTGCAATTTTGGCGGGGGAGGGCGAGGCCCCGAAGAGCCCGCTGCGCGCCATTCACGACGCTGTGCTGATGAACGCTGCCGCTGGCCTGGTCGCGTACCGCCCGACTAACGGCGAAAGCTTTGAGGCTCGCTTCACGCAGGCTTTGGCTGATGCCCGCGAATCTATTGCATCCGGTGCAGCAGAGCGTGTGCTCAACGCCTGGGTAGAGTTCAGCTCCAGGCACGCAGAATAAAGAAGCCTAGTAGCTGATGATAGGCACCCGAGATGGGGCGCACCGAATGGTGTGAGCTCGTCTCGGGTGTTTGTCGTTTAACGTGAGCCGCTGAGGGACATGCTGAGGAGCCCAAAGGTTCGGAGCAATTGAGCGCGCAGGTGCGGGTCGAGGAAGCTGAGGCGCGCGGAGTTCAGAGTGGCGGACGAGAACAGCATGGTCGCATCACGAGGAGTACAGGTTCGACCCGCATTGGTCGGAGCGCCAGCCAGAGCGTAGAAAGCACCGGTGAGTGTCCGGTGGGGTAGTGAAAAATAGGTCTACTTTACATAATGTATATTATCGGCTTTTTAGGGAGGTTTAGAATGAACCCAAGATTCCCCGTATCTAAATAAAGTCTTAACAGTTCATGTATTAACCTCACCCGGTCACCAGAACTGTCGCCAGTACTCAATCCACCTGAAATAATGGATATACCCCGCATCACGAAGGTGCCGTCGCCTCGTGTGCAGATCCAACATCAACCACGCCGGTTGATGTACACCAAAGGAGAAAACTCGTGGATTGGCTCTTTGAGACACCCTGGACACTCTGGGTTGCACTCGCCCTCGTTTTCGCCGTCATAGAAATGCTCAGCCTCGACCTGTTCTTTCTCATGCTGGCGATTAGCGCAGGCATCACCGCAGCAATATCGCCCTTTGTGGATAACATGCTGATTCGAACCGTTATTTTCGTGGTAATCTGCCTGATTCTGGTTCTTGGTCTGCGCCCGCCGCTGCTGAAAAAGCTCAATAAATCAGCCACCGGAGCTGTCACTAATGCTGAAGCACT
>ERZ1674149.228-NODE-228-length-16091-cov-9.820155_pt1 | contig 16091 bp, 8 predicted proteins | sample MGYA00581311_ERZ1674149 | MGnify/ENA primary metagenome ERZ1674149 (study PRJEB41354, sample SAMEA4873312) | human saliva metagenome | biome: human-associated habitat [ENVO:00009003]; feature: mouth environment [ENVO:08000002]; material: saliva material...
CCGCGCAACCTGCGTAGGTGTGGCGCACGATCGTCACTTGCGGCTGGACGAGCTCGCCTTGCGTGATCGAAAACGAGCTCGTGGCGCGGGCTTCGCAGTCGGTCGAGGAGGCCTGCACCTCATAGTCGCCGAGCGGCAGCCCGGTGAAGGTGTGCGTGAACGCCGGATAGGCCACCGTGGCCGTTTGCAGCGCCGGAGCGCCGGTGGCCCGCTGACCTTTTTTCCAAATTCCGTAGCGTAAACCGCCGATGCCCACCACTTTGGCCACATCGATCGTCACACCGCCCGGACAGGTGCCGCGCGTGAGAATGGGGGTGGGGTTCACCGAAAAATGCTCCACGTCGACGGGCTGTTCCCACTCGTAGGCGCCGTCTTTCCACGCAGCCCCCGGCGCAGTGGGGGTGCAGTTGGGCGTGGCGCGCACGTGCAGCGTGTAGCGGCCCGGCGCGAGGTTGAAAAAGAGCGTCTGCTGGTAGGGGCTGCGCGCCGTGAGATTGCCCACCGGCACGGCCTGTTGGCCGGCGCGCACGGGGTCGCGCTCCAGTTTATACTGCACGCGCGAGAAACCGCTCACGCCCGTCAGGCTCACGCTCACGGCACCGCTCGTGGCCTCGCAACCGCCGGCCGGCGTCACCACGGGCGTGGCCAGCACATCGGCCGAGGTTTTGATGTGGTAGACGATTTTGGGCAGCACCACGCGGGGCTGCTGCGTGCCGCAGGTGGCCGTGGCGCGAATGTAGATGGGGTCGCCTTCGTTCCACCCGTCGAGCGGCAACACCGCCTCGCTGCCCGGGCGCGGCGTCACCACCGGTGTGCCCCAGGTTGTGCGGTTTTTCGACACGCTGTAGGTCATGGCTGTGAAACCCGCCACGGCGTTGCGGTAAACCACCGAGAGGCGAGCCGGGGTGTGGCAGTCGCTGTTGGCGGCAATGAGGGTGGCGGTGAAGTCGCCCGTGTCCAACGTCGGGCACCCCTGGGCCGCCACACGCTGTGGGAGGCCGAGGAGCAGCACGAGGAGCGCAACGAGGGCCGCCATGCTTCGGCGCAGCAGGGTGGGGGTGGCGAGACGGAGGGGAGGAGGAAGTGGTTGTTTCATCTTGACGTTTGTGAGGGAAAGGGGAGTGAGGCGGTGACGGCAACCGCACATTTCGGTAAGTTGCTGCCACAAATATCTGAATAAACTGCAAGTTGACCAATTTTTAGAATGGAATTAACGGCCTTCGGAGGTGAAATAACCGGTTTTTGCCGTGAGACTTGCACGAAAAACGGGGAATTGCGCACCCGAAGCGAGCGTTTTTTGCCCATTGTGTCCCACGAAGCGAAAGGACAAAGCGTTGATTTTGAGTGTCGGCGAGGGCAATCGTTGGACGAGTGGACAAAGTGAGTGGGTCGAAGCGTGAAAATGCACAATTTGCGCCGCAGCCTCCTGTGCGTTGTCGATTCTTTTTTGTTTTTCGTTCGGGAAGCCTTGAAATAAAATGAATACTCCGCCCCCCCTGTTTCCTCCCAAGCCAACGAAACGTGCGAATTTCGGCCTGCATTTCCCCGAAAGTGCACGGCGTGAAAACGTGTTTTTGCTGATGATTCGGTGGTGAGAAGTTAATGTTTTTGTCCTTTCGACGATTGTGCCCGTGGTTTCGCGCTGCTTTTCGGCCTTTTGCCGCCGCGCTCCCGCCGCGACGAAGAAAGCGGGGCGTTATGGCACAAAAGCTGCGGGTTTTCGTCGGCCGGTCGCCGCTTTTTTGCGAGCACCGTGGGCTCCGTCGGTGGGCAAGGCGTGCCCGTCCGCCCGAGTGTCGCCTCGGTGTAGGCGGTCGGTGCCGTCGTTTCGCGCCGTGTGCCGAAGCGGCTCGTGCTGCCCCGCGGTGGGGCGCCGTCCTCCTCGGGCCCGGTCGATCGCCTCCACGCAAAACACCCCGCCTGCACCGTGAGAAGGTGCAAGCGGGGTGTGTGTTGTCCTGGGCGCAAGCGTGCCGCAGGTCAGAAGCAAGCGTGCCGCAGGTCAGAAGCGCGGGCCTCGACCGCCGGGGCCGCCGTGTCCGCCACCCGGAGGGGGCATGACGGGGCGGAACTTGCTGCCGGGGCGACCTTCGGGGCCGCGGCCCTCAGGCGGCTCGGGCATTTTGGCGCCGCCGAAGAGGTTGAGGCGGTAGATGGCGTGGAGCATCACGTATTGGTTGAGCATGTTGGTCCACGAGTCGGTGCGTGCCAGCGCGGTGAGCGAACGGCTGATCTCGCTCTGCCGGCCCAAGAGGTCGAAAGCTTCCAGGCGCAGGGTGAGGGCCTTGTTTTTCAGCAGCGACTGCGAGAGCGAGGCGTTCCACACGAGCTCGTTGGTGTTGAAGGCCGAGGTCGAAAAACCGCGGCGCGAGGTCATGCGCAGATCGGTGGAGAAAGTCATGCCCCAAGGCAGGGTGAAGTTGGCCTCCGCGCCGTAGGCGAAGCTCCAGGTGTCGAGCCGGCCGGTGGTGAGCAGCGAGGAGTTGGAGTGCTGGTAGGCCACGCGTCCGTTGAGGGTGGCGTCCCACCACGAGCGGCGGTAGGACAGATCGAGGCGCTCGGAGAGGGCGGTGACGGCGGTGCGGCTCTTGTCAGCATGCACGCCGGCGAAGAGGGCGTTCACCTCACGCAGCGAAGGCGCGTCGGGCAGGGTGGAGGCGGCGCCCGAAGTGGCCACGTAGCCCACCGAGCGGGTGAAGTTGGCATCGGTCGAGGTGGCGAGGTTCAACACCTTGGCGCGATCGAGCGGCGTGTTGAAAGTCAGGCCGGCCGCGGCGTTCCAGTTGCCATCGATGTTTTCGGGGCGGGTGAAACGGCGGCCCGTCACGTCGTCGTAGACGGTGAGTTGCGAGATGTTGCCCGTCGAGAGCGTGAGGTCGGCGTGCGCCATGAGGCCCTGCAGGCGTTCGGCGTTGTAGGCATTATAGAAGAGGTGCATCTCGTGGTTCCACACGGGGCGCAACCCGGGGTTGCCCACCGAGATGCGGAGGGGGTTGGCATTGTCGACCACGCCGATGAGCTGCGTCATGGAGGGTTGCGAGGAGCGTCCGCGGTAGTTGAAATCGAGGTTGGCGGTTTTCGAGAACGCATAGCGCAGGCGCACGTTGGGGGCGAAGTTGAGCACATTGCGCACGGTGTCGATGCGACCGATGGCGGCGCGCTCGTATTGCAGGCGGGTGCGTTCGGGCGAGAACTGCACGCCGGCCGAGAGGCGCACGGCGCCCACGTTGTAGCGCAGGCCGAGGTTCACGCGGTGGTTGTCGTAGCGATAGGTGGCGTGCTGCGAGTTTTGGGCATCGCGCACGGCCGCTTGCACGTCGTCGGCGTTGAGGCGGCTGAGCAGTTGGGCGGGATCGAGCCACGAGAGGGTGCTCGACGAGCCCGGCACGTAGAGTTGCGAGATGGTGCCCAGGCCCGTGTGCGCACTCAGGAAGTCGCTCAGCGTGTTGTAGCCGTCGAGGCTCAGGAGGTTGTAGAGGGTGCGGTCGCCCGTTGTGTATTTGTGTTCGTAAGCGTAGCGGGTTTCGAGCAGGAGTTTGCCCACGAGCGGTTGCACGTAGGAGAGGCCCACGCGATAGTTCCACTGCGTCGAGGGGCGGTCGGAGAACTGGTGGGTGCCGCCCGCGGCCAGTCGCGGTCCGGCGGCGTCGGCCTGCACGCGCTTGTAGAGGTCGGCACGCGAATAGGCGTCGGCCGCGGTGGTGGTGTAGCCGCCGCGCGCTTCGAAGGCGATGTTGCGGCCGTTGCGCCCCCCGATGAGGCGCGTGAGGTTGAGTTCGCCTTCCACCTTGTGGGTGGTGGTGCGCGAAAGGTCGTAGCGCGTGTTGACGTTCTTGAGGAAATCGTCGGCCACGTGCACCGTGTCGCCGACAAAGCGGGTTTTGTGGACGCGCGCCAGCACGTCGTCGACGGCACTCACCCCGTAGCGCGCGAAGGGATCGGTGTCGAACGAGGCCGATCGCGAGTTTTGCGTCGTGCGGCCCGTGCTGAAGTCGTAGTTCGGGCGGAAAGAGAGTTGCGTGAGCGAGTCGGGGTTCCACTTCAGGCGCAGACGGGCGTGGAAGTCCTGGTTCAGGCCGTGGCTGTCGGCGTGGGCCGCGTCGAAGCTCCCTTTTTGCGTGGCGGTAACGAAGTTTTCGATCGACGAGATGGTCTCCGTGCGGTTGTCGTTGCGGAAGTAGATGGCGTTGCCCCCCAGTTCGAGGCGGCCGGCTTCGAATTTGCCGCGGCCGTTGTCCCACGAGAAGTCGGTGCCCGCCATGGTCGAGGTGGTGCGTCCGCCGTTGTTGCCCCCGAAGCCCCGCGGACCGCCGAAACCACGGTCGGCCACGTTGTTGTGCGAGGCGATGAGGCCCACGCGGGAGTGGTCGGTGAAACGCATGCCCATGAGTTTGGCCGAGTAGAGGCCGTCGCCCTTGTCGTCGCGTCCGCCCGCCAGGTCGAGGTTGGAGATGAGGCTCTGGTTCAGCTCACGTTTGGTGGTGATGTCGAGCACAAAACTCTCTTCGCCGTCGTCCACGCCCGTTTGCTCGGCGTAGTCGCTCTTCTTGTCGTAGGTTTTCAGGCGCGAGACGAGGTTGGTGGGCAGATTCTTCATGGCCACCTTCGTGTCGCCCTTGAAAAAGTCTTTGCCGTTGATGAGAAATTCCTTCACCGTCTTGCCGTTCACCTTCACCGTGCCGTCGTCGCTCACTTCGGCTCCCGGCAGTTGCTTGACGAGCGCCTCGAGCGTGGAGCCTTCGGCCGTGCGGAAGGCCGAAGCGTTGAACACCGTGGTGTCGCCCTGCTGTTCGACGCGGGCAGCGGCCGTGCTCACCACTGCGGCGCGCAGGGCCATGTCGTTGCCCGCCAGGGCCAGCGTGCCCACATCGAGGCTGTCGGCACCGCCCGCGGCGAAGTTCACGTCGCGCCCCGTGGAGCGCAGGCCCACGAAGCCCACGCGCAGCCGCAGGGCGGCCGTGGTGTCGGTGACAATGCGGAAGCGCCCGAGGCTGTCGGTCACGGCACCGGCCAAAAACTTCGTGGTGTCGGCGCGCAGCACCAGGCGAGCGGTGGCCAACTCGAGGGGCCGGCCGTCTTTCTGCGAGACCACGGTGCCCGTGATCACGCGCCGAGGAGCGGCAAATGCCACGCCGGCGCCCAACAGCAGGGCGAGGGGGAGATAATGTACCTTCTTCATGGGGAGGAATCGTTAAGTCTGTGGGGCGGCCGGCTGCACTTTGTCAATCACAAAGCCAAAAAGACCGTCGTATTTTCGTATTCTGTGTCGCAAAGTTACCCATTGTCACGCACTTACGCCGCGACGGCTTTCACAACAAAGCGAAACGACCCGACGAAAAAGGGGCGAAAATCGACGTTTCCCCCCCTTTTGGCGACCGAAGGGGGCGATCGGCTCCGCTTTTATGCTTATATTTGTCGGCACACCGCACCCTGCGGTCACAAAACCTCCAGGCACATGGATTTTCACTACGCAACTCACATCCGACGCATCGAGATCAGCAGTCTTTGGAACGGGCGAAAGCCCATCGACTGGACACTGCGGCCCGATGTCAACGTGCTCAGCGGCAAAAACGGCGCCGGCAAGAGCACCATCCTCGCCCGTCTCGTGCAGCGCGCCGCCCATCTCGCGCCCTCCGGCACCCTGCGCGGCGGACAACACGACGATGTGGCCCTCACCCTCGCCCCCGACGATGCCGAACTCGTGCGCTACGATCTCGTCCGCTCCGTCGACAGCCGCATCCTCCCCGCCGAGCGCATCGCCACCCTCGCCGACGGCGCCATCGTCACCGAACTCGACTGGCAACTCTACCGCTTGCAACGCCGCTATCTCGACTACCAAGTGAACGTGGGCAACCGCATGATCGCGCTCCTCACCGAGGGGAGCGACACCGCCCGCGAGGAAGCCGCCGAAGCCGCCGCGGCCAAAACGCAGTTTCGCGACCTGATCGACGACCTCTTCAGCGAAACCGGCAAGCACCTCGACCGTTCGAGCAACGAGCTCCGCTTCCTACAATACGATGAGCCCCTCTCGCCCTACGTGCTCTCCTCGGGCGAGAAGCAAATGCTCATTCTCCTGCTCACTGCCCTCGTGCAAGACCGTCGGCCCACCGTCTTCTTCATGGACGAACCCGAGGTGAGTCTCCATTTCGATTGGCAGAAGCGACTCATCTCGATGGTGCGTGCGCTCAACCCCCGCGCGCAAATCATTCTCACCACCCACTCGCCCGCCGTGATCCTCGACGGATGGGAGGACCACGTCACCGAAATCGAGGACATCACCCGCTGAGGCGCTTGCCGCCGGCTGCTTTTTCGGCCGCCCCGCCCGTGTCGCCCTGCCGGCCGCGCAAGTTGCCCTCGTGTCCCGCACTTTTTCGCCCCCCACTGCCATGTCTCGCCTCTCCGCCCAACTCAATTCTGCCTACATCGCCGCAGCCTCCCGCCTCGAAGGCCGGCGTGCCCGACCGCGCGCCGTGGCCTACGTCGAGAGCTACGACGACATCCTCTTCTGGCGCGACGTGCTCACCCGCGCGGCCCCGCACGTGCAGTTCGAAGTGGTCCTCCCCTCGCGCGTCACCCTGGGCCGGGGCAAGAAGATCGCCTTGGCCAACCGACTCGGCCCCCACATGATCGCCTGTGTCGACGCCGACTACGACGTTTTGATGCAGGGCGCCACCCCCACCAGCGCCGTGGTGTGCCGGTCGCCCCACGTTTTGCACACCGGGGTCTACGCCATCGAAAATTTGCAGTGCCATGCCGAGGTGCTGCACCGCGTGTGTGTCATGGCCACGCTCAACGATCGCGAACTCTTCGACTTCCGCGCCTTTCTCCAAGCCTTCTCCCGCACCGTCCACCCCCTCTTGGTGTGGAACGTGTGGGCCTATCGCTACGGCGCCTACACGCAATTCTCGCTCACCGACTTTGCGCGCACAGTCGAGCTGCGAGAGGTGCAACTTCACCACCCCGAACGCATGATCGAAGCCCTCCGCCGCCGCGTGAACCGCCAGATCGCCACGCTACAACGCCGCTTTCCACAGGCACGCGCCACCTACAAGCCCCTGCGCGACGAGTTGCAGCAACTGGGCGTGACGCCCGACAAGACCTACCTCTATATGCGCGGTCACGACCTGGTGGATGTGGTGCTGGGCCCCCTCCTTGCGGTGGTGTGCGACAACCTGCGCCGCGAACGTGAGCGCGAAATCAACCAACTGGCCTGCCACGCCGTGCAACAGCAGAACGAACTCGCCGCCTACCGCCATGCCGTGGCGCCCTTCGAGGAGATGCTGCGCAAACACACCGCCTACCACGACACGCCCGAGTTCCTCCGCATTGAGGAGGCGGCCCGACAGCGCTTTGCGGGCGACTGGGAAACGCGCGATGCCACTGCCGACGACGCAGCCCTCGATCTGGCCGACGAGCGCCCGATCGATGCGCTCCCGACGCTCTGCTTCGCCGACGAAGGACTCGATGCGGAGGGGAATGCCCCCGCCTGTGTGAGCGAACGTGCGGCCGCTGCACCCGAAGGGCCCAACGCCCCGCGGAATGCCCTCGCCGCCGCTGCCGAGACCCCGACGGCCACTGAGCTGCCGACCGCTGCGCGCCCGAAGCCCCCGACCGCGACTGCCCGACTGCGCAACGGCGTGTGGACCTGGGGCGACGACGACGACGAGGTGGACTGAAACGTCGCCTTCGCGTCGCAACGCACCCGACGGACTGAGGAGGAGGTGCAAAAACGCGCAGACTTGAGCCGAAAGTAGCCTACTTTCCGCTCAGGTCTGCGCGTTTTTTGTGTGCGCTCGGCACGCTGTTCTTGCCTTAGCGCTCGGGGTTGCCGTGCTCGCGCTCGGGCTGTTTCCTCGGCAGTGGGAGCGATGCACTTGGGCTGCGTCGCCTCGTCGACCTTGCCGCGCAAAGACGACGAAGCCCGCTCCGACGAGAAGTCCCACAGTGGGGGCTTCCCGCACAGAGCGGGCTGCAATGGAGCGAGCGTGGCGCCCCGAGAGACGCCGTGCGGCAGCTTTTAGAAGATGCCGGTGCTGTTGAAGTCCATGTCGTCGCTTTCGTCGGCGGCTTGGTCGTCGCCCCAGATCGAAAACTGCTTCTCGAAGGTTTGGGCACCTCCGGGTTTGCTCTGACTGCCGCCACCGGCAGGGATTCCGCTCAGGCCCATGAGGCCTTCGGTAGCTACATTGTACTGCGTGAGTACGGGAGTTGTGTACTTTTTCATCTTGATGATTGAGTTTAGTTGTTGAATATATTCTCGTTGTTGAATGCGGTTTCGATGAACGCGGAAACAAGTAAATGCGCGAAGGGGTCGGGCATTTACTTGTCTCACGGTTCATAGAGTGGGGTTGGGCGCCACAGGGCGCAAGGGCCTTAGCGCTGCAAGAACTTCTTGCCGTTTTGCACGTAGATTTGTCCGGCCACGGGCTTCGTCACGCGGCGACCGCTCAAATCATAGATGGGTGCTTCGGCTTCGGAGGCGGTCTTCACGCTTTCGACGGCGGTCACACCCGGGAAGGCCAGGGCGGTGCGCGTGCCGGCCGAGGGAGCGGCGCTCACAAAGGCGCGCATGCCGCGAACGTTGGAAGGATCGACCTTGACGAACTCACCTCCGTTGAGCACGCGACCCTCTTGTCCGGCAGGAACAGCCGAGGGAGTGAAGCTGCCCCGGAAGGCATTGGTGCTGACTGTGGGGGCGCCGTCCTCTTCATCGGAGTAAGTGAGCTGAATCGTCGTGGAAACGGGGCCATAGAGCAGCACGGGCGTGTCGGCAGGGATCACCTTGCCCTGAACCTGCGAGAGGTTGATGCGCTGGTGGGCGGTGTCGTATTGCGAAGCGACGTAGATTTCCACGCCGTCGGGCACTACCATGTCATGAGCGGGAGTGAAGGTGGCGAGACCGGCCGTGTTGAGGTGAACGGGCACGGATTCCACTTCTTCGAGCTGCAGGTGCGTGAGCACATGGCCCGTGTTCTTGTTGCCCGAACCGTCAACTGCGTTCCGATTGTCCTGCCAGAGGTGCATCGTGGCCGTTTGTGCGCCTTGTTTGACGTAGACCGCATATTTATTGTCGGGCGTGGTGCCAAATTCCACGGTGCCGAAATTTGTTTCGTTGTAGTCGGCGAGCTTGGCTTTGCTACCGTCTGTCAGATACATGGCGCGGCCGGTGGAAAGCGACACGAGGTGCGAGCCGTCGTAGCCGAAGATCGTGCCTTCGTCGGTGCTGTCGGTCGTGGTTTGCAGCTGCCAAGCGCCGTCTCCGGCGCCGGTTGCCGTGACATAGCGCGAGCCGTCGTTCGATTTGATCTTGAGGAACATGCCTTTCTTGGGCATATTCAGCTCATAGAACCGGTTGTCGGCGTAAGCTGAGAGGAGTTGCTGATATTCCTCGAGCGTGAGGGCCTCGTTATTATTGAGTTTCTCTACGAGCCCGTCGACTTCGTCTGTAAACGTGCGCTCTCCGAGTTGCTCACCCAGGTCGCCGGGAGTGGGGAGGAGAGCAAAGCGACGTTGGGCGGCAGCAAGCAGTGCACTGTCGTCGATGTCGTCGGCGTTTTCGATCGTCCAAGTCGAGGCATTGTTGGCGTCTCCGCTGCCGGCTTCCCAACGAACCACATTTACCTTGTCGCCGGCCAGGTGCAGATAGTTTTTATCGGCGTTGATGCTCACGTTGCGCAGCGAGATCGTGTTGTTCTTGTCGTTCGATTGCAGGTCGTAGCGCGTGGCATCGCTCGTGGTGGAGGGAATGGCTTGGTTCCAATTGGGCACATTGCCCAAGTTGCGGCCCGTCACGGCGTGTTGCAGAGAGAAATTGTCGTTGTCGGCGTGATAGTTGAGCACGAACACGTCTTCTGCATTCACGGTTTCGGTGGCACCGGCGGTGAAGGCCGTCGAGAGCGTGAGGTAGTTTTTCGCGCCGCGTCCCGTGTTGGCGAAGCGCACTTGGTGGCCGTCGAGGGCTTGGCGGAATGTTTTGAGCGCTGCGGCGTAGCCTGTTTCGTCGCTCGCGGCGTCGATGGCGTTGTTGGCGTCGGTGGCAGCCGAAGAATCCACAGCGGCGAGCGCAGCGACGCTCGATTTCACCAAGGCCTTGGGGTCATACAGGCGCCAAGCGGAGTTGCCGTCGTTGGCATCCCAGTAGCCCACGGCTTTGCCCACGGCATAACCGGCGTAGAAGTTCCACGAAGCGATGGTGCCGTCGGTGATGGCGGCGCCGTCTACCTTGGGAGCGATGTCGAGCAGCGTGGCGTCGCTGCCGTTGTTGTTATTATAGATGTACCACTCGGAGGGGGTGTCCGAAAGGGTCACTTGGTTGTCGGCTTTCGGGGCCGTGGCACCGCCTTTGTTGGCAAACCACTTGCCGCTCTTCACGTCGTAGATCTTGTAAACGTGGTCGGTGGCATTGACGGTCACGATGCGCACGGGCGAACCGGCGGCCCGGCCGGTGATTTGTCCGCCGTCGGTGTTGATGCGCGCGGCGAGGTTGTTGCCCAAGACGATGTACACGTCTTTGCCCGTGGTGTTTTCAGTGGGTACTGCCACTTCTGCGACAGTGCGAACAGGATTGGTCTGCGCGAAGGCCGTGGAGGCGAAGAGCGCAAGGGCGAATGCAGAGAGATATTGTTTTTTCATACGCCGTTTGTAGGTTTTTTTGCGTGCCCGGTTGGAGGCGTCCCGATCGCGAGGCGTGGGCGAGCCGGAACAGCGCGTGACCGTCGAGCAACTGCACGAAAGTCTGTGTTCGAATGAGGGGAACAGTTGTTAAGTCGGACGCAGCCGGAGCGACGCGGATTGAGGTAGTTGTGTGTCCGAAGGGGACACGAGACGTTGATTGCACGGCAAATATAAGCGCCGTCGGCCGATTGTGTACGATTTCCCCCAATTTTTTCTCGCGTGTTAGACTTTATTGTGTGAATGTGCGGCATTTGCCAATTGTTCTGTGCAAAGCGCGGGGCGTTCGTCGCGCCTTGTCGCGGGCGGTGCGCGGGCGCTCGGAGCGAACGCGCGCAGGGCAGTGCCGCACGGGGCGAAAAGGCACCCCCGCCACGGCCCGAGGCGCCGAAATCGCAGTGCGCACCCATCGAAAACCCCGCCCGCTGCCTACCGACGGAAAGCATCCGACGACAGCAGCGGGCGGGGCACACGCGGCGGCCCACCTCACGCCGACACCGCGCGCGGGCAAGCCGACACTGCGCTCATTGCACCCAGCGCCACACGGTGGCGACGAGCACCGTGACCAACACGCCGAGCGAAAGCGGGAGCAACGCCGAGAGCGCCGTCCAGCGCCAGGAGCGCGTCTCCTTATATATAGAGTAGAGCGTCGTGGAACACGGGTGGTGCAGCAGACAAAAGAGCATGAGGTTCACCGCCGTGAGCAGATTCCAACCGCCCGCCAGCAGAATCTGCCGCGTCTGTTCGGCGCTGCCCTCCGTGAGCACGCCCGCACTCGCCGCGTCGGCCTGTCCCAACGCCATGAGGGTGAGCATCAAGATGGTGGGTATCACGATTTCGTTGGCCGGAATGGCCAGTACATAGGCCAGCAGAATGATGCCGTTGAGGCCCATGTACCACGCCGGCGCGTCGAGCCAACCGATGAGGTGCGCCGCGATCGAAGCGCCGCCCACCTCGATGTTGCAGGTGAGCCAAATCAGCGCACCGGCGGGGGCGGCAAACGTCAGCGCGCGACACAACACGATGATGGTGCGGTCGATGAGCGAGGTGTAGAGCGTTCGCCAAAACTGCGGCGGACGATAGGGCGGCAATTCGAGGTGGAACGTCGACACTTGGCCCCGCAACACGGTGCGAGACAGCGCCCACGACGAGGCGAACATGAGCACAATGCCCAAAACCAGCACGCCGATCACGGCCACCGCCGCCACCGTCGGACCGTATTCGCGGGGAAACGCCGCCGCCACGAAGAGCGTGGCCAAAAGGATCTGCGTGGGCCAACGACCGTTGCAGAGTGAGAAATTATTCGTTAGGATGGCGATGAGCCGCTCCCGGTCGGAGTCGATGATGCGCGTGGCCACCACGCCCGCCGCGTTGCAACCGAAGCCCATGCTCATGGTCAGCGCCTGTTTGCCGTGGGCCCCCGAACGCCGGAAGAGTTCGTCGAGATTGAAAGCCACGCGCGGCAGGTAGCCGAAGTCTTCTAACAGCGTGAACAAGGGGAAGAACACTGCCATCGGGGGCAGCATCACCGCCACCACCCATGCCGTGGTCAGATACATCCCGTCGACGAGCAGACCGGTGAGCCATTCGGGCGAATGCATGGCCTCGAACGCCGAGCGCAGCGCAGGGTGGCCCCAACCCACCAGCAGCGAGTCGAGCCAGGCCGAGGGGTAGTTCGCGCCGATGATGGTGAACCAGAACACCAGCGAGAGCAACACGAGCATGATGGGGAAGCCCCAGAAGCGATGTGTGAGGATGCGGTCGAGCTTCACGTCGAGCGGCAAGAGCCCCTCGCCGCCGGGACGCCGAACGGCCGCGGCACAGATTTCGCCCGCGCGGGCATAGATCTGCTCCATCCAGCGGTCGTGGAAGTTGTGGCCGATGGCCAGGTGTATCTCGTCGGCCAGGGCGTTGAGCTCGGGGGTGGCGTAGGCGCGCCGCACGCCTTCGTCGCGTTCCAGCAGGCGCGTGGCGATCCACTCGGCGTTGGACAGTTCGGGGTGGGCTTCACGCACCGCTGCGGTGAGGCGATTGACCTCGGCGGCCGTATCAGCCGGCAGATCGAAGCCGCGAGGGGGCCGACAAACGAAGGTGCCCGAGGCCACAGCGCGCACCGCTTCGAGCAGTTCGCCGATGCCCCGACCCGAACGCGCCGAGGCGCCCACCACCGGGATGCCCAGACGCCGAGAGAGCGCCCGGAGATCGATGGAGATGTGGTTGCGCTCAGCCTCATCGATGAGGTTGACGCACAGCACCGCCCGATCGGTGATTTGCAGCACCTGCAAAACCATGTTTATGTTGCGCTCCAGGCGCGTGGCGTCGGCCACCATCACTGTCACATCGGGCTGACCGAAGAGAATGAAGTCGCGGGCGATCTCCTCGTCCTCCGAGGTGGAGGCCAACGAGTAGGTGCCCGGCAGGTCGACGATGCGATAGCTCTCGCCGCCGAAGTCGAAGAAGCCTTCGGCCTTGCCCACGGTCTTGCCCGGCCAGTTGCCGGTGTGCTGTTTGAGCCCCGTGAGGCGGTTGAAAACGGTGCTCTTGCCCGTGTTGGGATTGCCGGCGAGGGCCACGACATAGCGCGTTTCGCCTCCCGTTTCGCCGTGACGGCGCAGGGAGTGGAGCGAAGCGGTGGGACACGCGGCGCAGGCAGCGTGCGGAAGTGGAGCGGAGGAGGAAGAAGAGGGGGATTTCATAACGGAGTGACGATGATTTGGCGCGCTTGTTCGCGGCGCAACGCGATGGCCGTGCCGCGCACCACATAGGCCACGGGGTTGCCCAGCGGACTGCGCATGCCGACCGACACGCGCGAGCCGCGTACGAAACCGAGATCCATCAGTCGGCGGCGCAAGGCACCGCGGCACGAGGGCGAAAGGCCTGCCACCACGGCGGTTTGCCCCTCGGCGAGCCGACTCATGCGGAAGGCATCGGCGGGCACTTCGGCGGCTTCGGCCGGCGTGAGGGGGCGGAGGTCGATGGCGGCGAGGTCGGCGGCGGGCAGCGCGAAGTGTTCGCCCTCATAGTCGAAGGCAAAGGTGCCCTCCGCGCCCGCAGCCACGCGCACCACGGCGTCTTTGGCCAAACCCGTGGCGGCAATGCGGGCAAAGCGCCGCGCGTCGTCGTCTTCGATGTGCACCACGCGCAGCAACGTCCCTGCTTCGGGCAGGCCCTCGGCCGCCGTGTCGCGCGCACCGGCGGGCAGGGCGGGCAGGGTGAGCCCGGCGGTGGGAATGGGGTCGCCGTGGGGGTCGAAAAGGGGGTTGCCCAGGAGCGAGGCCATGCGCTCGCGTTCGCGCGCATCGAGGCGGTGTTCCATGTGGTGGGCACGTTCGTGCCACTCGGCGGGCGCATAGCCCGAGTGTTCGGCCAGATACTGCTCATAGATGCGGTGGGCGCGCATCAGCGCCAGGGCGTCACGACGACCCGTGGGGGTGAGGGCGACGCCTTCGGCCGTGATGTCGACACGCCCCTCGAGGGCGAGCCGACCCAACGTCTGGGCGGCCGTGTCGGACTCGAGGGCAAGCTGGGCAAACAGCCCGTCCCATGCCGAGCGGGGCAGGGTGCCGCCGGCTTCGAGCAGGGCTTTGAGGAAGTCTTCGGCGCGTTCGTTGCGACGGTCGTCTTGACGACGAACGAAGTAGCGGCGCAACCGGGCTAAGAGGGAGTTCATAGGCGGTGGACTGTGGGAGGGTGGGGCGACGGGGCGACTGCGAGGGGCGAAAGGCGGGGGAGCGAGCCGAAAGGCCCCTGTTATTGAGCGGAGCTTCCCCGTTTCGGCGCAAAAACGCGAAGGTTTTCTCGCCTGCGCCGTGCGCGCCGGCGCAAATATACGCAATCTTGCCGAATAGTCGAGTGCGACGCATCGAAAAAAGCCGCGGCCTTGGCGAATGGGGGGGCGAGGCCGGCGTTGCGGAGGCGGGAGTGGCACCGAGGTCGCCGTGCGCTGACCCGCCGCCCGCCCTCCTCGCCGGCGCCCCTCACCACGTCACCACGCGATCCACCAGTGCGTGTTGTTCACCGCTCGACTGGCGGAGATAGATGCGCGTGGTCTCGATGCTCTCGTGCCCCAAGAGGTCGGCCAGCAGACTCAAATCGGTGTGAACGGCCAAGAAGTTTTTGGCAAAGCGGTGGCGGAAGGCATGGGGGTGCACCAGGGCGGGATCGAGGTGCAGCCTTTGCGCCCAAACACGGAGCATGGCGCCGATGCCCCGTGGGGTGATGCAGCGGCCGCGGTAGTTGACAAAGAGCGGCCCGACGATCTCTGCGCCGCGTTGCGCGATCCACGCCAGCGCCTCGTTGCGCAGCGTGAGGGGGATGTAGATGCGCCGCTGTTTGTTGCCTTTGGTGTAGAGATCGACGAAGCCGCGGCGCACATGCTCCACACGAAGTTGCACCAACTCGCTCACCCGCGCACCGGTGGCGGCGAGAAAGCGCACCACGAAGTGCCAACGCAGTTCGCCCAACTCTCGCAGTCGCCGCGAGAGATAGAGATAGTCGGCTTGGCTGATGACGTTTTCGACGAACGAGCGCCGCCCGAGGCGCACGCCTTTGAGCCGCCATTGTGGCCGCCGCAGCGCGAGGAGCCAACGATTGATGGCCATCACGCGCTGATTCACGGTCTTGGGCGAATAGTGCTCCATTAGGGCGCTGCGATGCCGGAGCAGATTTTCCTTGTTGAGCGCCGGGAAGCGCGCCAAGAAGTCGCGCACCGCTTTGATATAGGCGCGCACGGTGTTGGGGGCGAGGTTGTCGTCGATGAGGCTTTGCTCAAATGCCGGCAGACTGGCATGGGGATCGATGTTCTTGCGCATAGGAGTAGAAGGTTGATGAGATTTTCCGATCGGCAAGTTACGGCTTTTTGCCCAAATGCTTCGGTTCCCACGCAATTATCGGTAACCCGCCGTATCAAGTGGTGGTGGCGCAAAAGGAAACGGCCAATGGGCAGAAACGAAGTAGTAGCGTTTTTCAGTATTTCCAAGAATTGTCCGATCAATTACAGCCGCGCTACTCCTCTTTAATCTACCCGGCTGTGCGCTGGATTCACCGTTCCGGAAAAGGAATGTTGAATTTTGGATTGAAACAAATCAACGACCCACATTTGTCGCGCTTGCATTTCTATCCCCAGTCCAATGAAGTGTTCCGTGAAGTGGATATTACCGACGGGCTGTCCATTGTTTTCAAAGATCGTGAGAAACAGGACACGCGCTTCGACTACCTTTACACCCAAAACGGTGTGACCCGAAGTGTACGTGCCCAAGCACCCGGCGAAGACATGTTTGTGCTCGACCCCGAGGCCGCAACCATCGGTGAGAACATACGGCGCATCACCGCTCAACGCTTTGCTTTTCTACACGATGCTGTGCTTTCTCAAAAACTTTTCTCTATTGAAAGCGATTTCGTAGAGCGAAACCCCGACCAAG